>Ga0070731_10000991_pt1 | contig 31837 bp, 16 predicted proteins | sample Coa_R1_2_FD_66448 | JGI IMG/M metagenome (GOLD analysis project Ga0070731, IMG submission 66448) | Surface soil microbial communities from Centralia Pennsylvania, which are recovering from an underground coalmine fire - Coalmine... | ecosystem: Environmental > Terrestrial > Soil > Unclassified ... | reverse complement strand
GGCGCTCCAGTAACAATCACAGCAACGGCTTCAGGCGGCTATCAGTTTTCGAGCTTTGCTGGAACGTTTGCAGGGACCACAAATCCCGCGAGTCCTACGGTGAACGGCCCGTCAACCGTTACCGCCAACTTCAGTCCGTTGGGTGGCGGAACGGTGTCGATCACGATCGCCACGTCGCCCGCCGGATTGAGTTTCGCGGTGGACGGAGCCGCGTACGCCACAGCCCAAATCTTCCAATGGACGCCAGGAGACACTCATAGCATCGCTGTGACTAACATCACACAACCTGGAATAACGGGAGTTCAATACGTGTACTCCGGCTGGTCCGACGTTGGAGCGCAGAGCCATTCGATCACGGTACCCTCGTCGGCGGCGAGCTATACCGCGAACTTCACGACGCAGTATTTTCTGACGACCTCAGCAGGAACCGGCGGAACTATCAGCCCTCCTAGCGGGTGGGTGAACAGCGGGACGCCGGTGACGATCGGCGCAACGGCTGCCGGCGGTTATCAGTTCTCAGGCTTCAGCGGCGCCATTACCGGGACCACGACTCCCACGAGCCTTACGGTGAACGCGCCGGCCGCGGTCACTGCAAACTTCACTGCATCGTCCGGCGGCGGCGCCAACTGGTACAACAGCGCGTGGGGCTATCAGCAGGCCATCACCATCAACCACACGCAGGTTTCAGGCGCGTCGAGTCTGAGCAATTTCCCGGTGCTGATATCTCTGGCTACTGACGCAAGCCTCGCGGCGCACGCGCAGTCGAACGGAAACGACATTCTGTTCACGGATTCAACCGGCACCAATAAGCTGAATCATGAGATTGAGGCGTATAACTCTGCGACCGGCCAATTGATCGCATGGGTTCAGGTTCCGTCGGTTTCTCCAACCACCGACACGATCCTCTACATGTACTTCGGCAATTCGTCGGTTGCCAACCAACAGAGCAGGGCTGCGGTGTGGGATGCCAACTATAAAGGCGTATGGCATTTGCCCAACGGAAGCGCCTTGAGCGCGAGCGATTCGAGTGCGAATGCCAACAGCGGAACCATCAGCAATGCCGCCGCAACCAGCGGCGAGATCGACGGCGGGGCGAGTTTCAACGGCAGCACGGCTTCGCTGGATTTCGGGAGTGCCGCGCCCTTGCATATTACCGGCCCGATCACGGCGGAAGCGTGGATCAACCTGGCCGCATGGCCGGCCAACGGATACCCAGCGGGGATCTTCGGGATGGGATACAGCTACGCATCTGGGTGGACCGGGTGGATGCTGGAGACCAGCACGGACAATGGCGGGAATCATTATCTAAACTGGTTCACAAACAACGGATCGATGCACGGCGTGGCAACCTCCGCGCCTTCGCTCGCGATGGGAGCGTGGCATCACCTGGTGGGCAGCTTTGATGGAGCTACCTGGAGGATGTACCTGGACGGAACGGCAAATGGGTCCAGCATCGATGGCACACCGCCGGCCAACACTGGAGACGATGTGGCAGCCGGGGGGCTGTCGACCAATGGGTACGGCACCATCTTCCTGTTCAATGGATCGCTGGACGAGCTGCGCGTATCCAACATCGCACGACCTGCTGCCTGGATTGCCACGGAATACAATAATCAATCCAAACCCGGCAACTTCCTGAGCGTTGGCGCGTTGAATACGCAGCATTAGCACCCATTTTTCGGTTTCTTGTTGGGTTCCGATTCGGAGCGTCATATGCTATCGTGAACGCTTGATCGAATGGCGCGACCCCAAAAGACATCTGTCACCGACGATTGCGGACGCCAAGGAGCTCTCGCGGTCCATCCGGGCGCAACGCCACGCTTCTCACGTTGATATCGCTGATGGCTTTAACACCTGGCTCCCGTTCGAAGTACTTTCCTGGATCGAACGGCTCGATCCGAATGCTTCCGTTGCTCTCCGCTTGGCGGCTCTATTTTGCGACATCGATGATCCGGTCGTGCCCGAAACGACACCCCAAGACCGGCGCGGAGTACAAAGCAGTCAGTGGATAACTCCGGTTCTTTCGGAATTAGGGTTTACGGATCTGGTCGTGGAACGAACTGGCTTCCTCATTGCTCATCACGACGACTCGGCTGAGAATGTTGAGCGAATCGCGGACACGGAACTGTTTCAGCTCATCGCGGCGCGCAGTCTCAGTTCAATATCGCAGTTCCCGCCAACAGAAGGTACAGACCGACTCCACCGGGCTGTTCGCGCTATGGTCGACAAGTTACCTGAGCCCGCCAGAACGGAGTTGTGGGAACACCGCCTCCCCGCCCCGCAAACAGACAAACTCAAGAGCGATGTCCTGCGCGAATATTACCGGGAGCACAGCCCCCGGGAGCGCCCTTACAAATACTGTCCAACTTGCAGGACCGTTTTGCAGAGAAAAACTACAGACGGCACTTCCCTTCTTACTTGCTTGGCCTGCGGTTTCATTCTTTGGAACCCTCCAGTCCCGGTGACGAGCGTCATTATCGAAAAAGGATCTTCTGTCCTCCTGCTCAAACGGGCGGCGAGGCCGCTTCGCGATTACTGGTGTCTGCCAGGGGGGTTCATTCGATATCTGGAGACTCCGGAGATGGCGGCGATCCGGGAGGTCAAAGAAGAAACCGGGCTCGACGTTGAGATAAATCAACTGGCCGGAATCTATCAGATCGACAATGCGCCGGGAGGTGTCAGCCTCGATATCATCTGGAAAGCGTCGGTGGCCGGCGGGCTTCTGCAAACCAATGAGGAATCGATCGAGGCCCGGTACTTCGAGAAAGCGACGCTTCCAGAGTTAATCGCTTATAAACATCGGCAAGCGATTATGGAGCACTGACAGCGTCGCGCGTATCTTTAAGCGGCGGGATCCGCGGCCAGGCTGGCGTCGCTGCCGTATGTATTCGCCAGAAAGCTGATGGCCCGATTGACGCCCTCCAGAGGCGGGTTGGTTTCGCGCATTTCCAGCGATACCCATCCTTTATAGCCCAGCTTCGAGAGCATGCCGGCTGCGGTCGCGTGATCGACGACCGGCGCGTCAAACGAACCAAGAAACGGCTCGCTCGCATGAAAGTGGCGCAGCACGTCGAAATTCCGCTCAATCGATTCCGCGATGTTCTCGCCGGCCAGATGCATACACGCAGTATCAAGATGCAATCCCACTCCTGGGGAATCGACTGCCTTGACCAGCTTTCCCGCCACCAGACTGTTGGTCATGAACTGGCAGGCGTACTGCGTTGGATTCGCTTCGAGACAGAGGCAGACGCTGCGGTCCGCGTAGTGTTTCCCCACGCTCGCAAAGACTTCGCGAGCCATATCGAACCCCTTGTCCTCAGGAATTCCGTTCAGTTCGCGATTCTTGGGCGCGCCAAAGACGAGGCTCCTGGCGCCGAGCGCGCTGGCAAGATCCGCGCACATCCGCAGGTGATTTACTAAGCCTTCCCGTTGAAGGTCGGTGCCGAAAAGCTTGTCCTCGGGCCGCGCAAACAGAATCGCTTGCAGGGCGGGGATTTGGAATCCTCTGGCTTCGAAGCGCTGGCGATAAACCTTGGCCGCTTCCGCCGAAACTCCCTTCCACTCAGGCCACCAACGAGTGGGCGCTGCTTCCACGCCGGTAACGCCCGCGGATTCGAGGGCGGCGAGAACCGGTTCATCCATTTCCGATGGCCAGGCGATGTTTGATACTGCGAGCTTCATGCTGCGGCCTTCCGTTCCCGATCGACGAAGGCGCCGAGACGATTCAGAACCTGCGACTCATCGAAGCGGTAACCGTCGTGGCCGCCCAAAGCATCGGCGAATTGACTGCGGATGTCGTAGAACACGGGTGGTCCGGCTTTGGCGCCGACATTCTTCCCCGGAAAATGCGTTTTCATAATTGTCCTGGTGGCGATCGGCGCGGTCGCGAGATTCGCGAGCCGGATTCCTTGCGCCTGCATGGTTTCCAAATCGTCCCAAAGCGCGGTAACGTCGTAATACTGGAAGACGCTGTCAGGCTGAATCACGTCCAAGCCATTATCGTGTATTAAGTCGTAAATGACGTTCTTTTTCAGCCCAGGTCCAAAGACCGCCGGCAACCGAACGATAAAATTGTCGGGAAACAGTTTCTTAATCGTATCCTCGACATACAATCGATGGGTGCCGTAGGCATGGTTGGGGCGGCTTTTACAGTCGAAGGTTTCGTCAACGTCCTTAATGGCGGGGTAGACGTCGACGGTAGAAATCAGGATCACTCTTTCCGCTCGCACACGCGATAACGGTCCCAAGAGACGATCGATACCGGCTCGATCCTCTTCAGGAGCCTGATTCGCGCGCCATTTTACGGCCGAGACGCCGGAGCACACGAGCAAGTCGTAGCTCTTCCCCTCGATGTCGGCGATATTTGTGGAGCGGTAAAGATCGCTAAATGTATGTTGTTGTGCGAGATTAGAACCTATAAAACCGGAGTAGCCAATTAGGCAGGATTGCTTCACGGAGTGAGTATACGTTAGCGAAACCGGGCTTCGCAAGAAGACGCGGGGACTAGAAGTACTGGCCGCTGTATCTTCAACCGAATGGACGGTCCAGTTCCATTTCGGAGGTGACGTATTCCAAGAGACCCAAGTCCGCCGTTCGAGTTCTGCGCTCCATGCATGCCTCTAGAAGCGCGCCGCATACGGCGTTGATAAAGCGCGGCCGGCCACCCGTGCTCTGGTGAATCGCGGCCAGCACATCCTCGGAAAAAACCTTTTGATTCGCGAGTCCGGCCCGGCTCAAGCGAGCCTCGATATACTCGGCGGTGTGGCGTGCAGTCAAGGGTTCAATCCTGCACCGAGCCAGAATGCGCTGGCGCAGTCCGCGGAGGCGGGGGTGGTCGAGAACCTCATCAAAGTCCGGCTGACCTGAAAAAACGACTTGGATCAGTTTGGAGCGGCGGGTTTCCATATTGCCGATCAGCTCAATTTCCTCGATGACATCGACGGAGAGCTTGTGCGCGTTGTCGACGAACAAAACCGTGATTCGTCCGTCCCGGAGATTTTCGATCAGGCGCTCGTTCAGAGCAACCAAAACCTTGACCTTGGTCGGCGAAGGGCACCGCAGATCGAGGTCGTAATTCAGAAGTCCGAAGAATTCATCCGTGGTGATATTGGAGTGAGACAGGTATGCGAAATCGACGCGCTGCCGTTCTAACTTGAGCATTACGCATTCCAAGACCATCGTTTTTCCAGAGCCGCTCTCTCCGGTGAGCGCGAGAAATCCCCGCCGGCCCTGGATTCCGTAAGACAGATTCGCGATCGCCTCGTTGTGTTCCGGGCTCGGATAAAAAAAGCTGGTGTCCGGCGTCAACAGGAACGGGTCCTGGTCAAGCTTAAAGTACGTGACGAAGTTCTGTGGTTCAGCCTCGAGCGAAGATTCGTCGGGCTCCCAAACGGGAGTTGGCTCGGGAACGTCGATGACCTCCGATTCATCCGCCGCTGATGCCTGACGTGGCAGCTCGGGTTCCGGCACTGCCGGCGGTTCCGCCGGTTCCGAGGTTTCGATCTCCTCGGGCTCGTTGGAGGCTGAAGCGAAGGACGGCAAAGCCGGCTCCATTATCGGGAGAGGCTCGGGTTCGAGTTCGGGTTCAAGCCCGGGGTTAAGCTTGGGGTCAAGCTTGAGCTCAAGCCCAGGTTCAGGAACGTCTGACGATTCTTCGGGCGCAGAAGCGATCGCCGGCAGCTCGGGGTCCGCAGTCGAAGACGGTTCAGGTGTTGTAAACCTCTCCTGTTCCTCGACGACCGGATCGAAATGCAGCACTACCGGCTCCGGGAGCAGCGCAGGCGGTTCGACAACCGCGGTCTGGGGTTCCGTCAAGAACACCGGTGACTCAGGCTCGGTTACCGGAAGCGATTCAGGCTCTTCTGAACTCTCCGGTGCGACAACAGGCGGCGCGAAAGAAGGGGATGCCGGCTCCGGCAGGGGAGGCGGCTCGGGCGTCTTGACTATGGGCGGTTCCGGTGCTTCGAGATGCTCTGATTCGTGGGCAGGCGAAGCGGCAGACGGCGCCGGCATATCCGGCACAAGAAACGGCTGCGAGTGTATGACCGTCGCTTCGGGGGCAGCAGAGTCAGCGATAAACTCGGGCTCCGCAACTGGAGGCGGTTCGGGCGTTTTGAACTTCTGCGATTCCGCAAGAGCGGAAGCCAACGACGGCAACTGTGGCTTCAGTACGCGGACAGGCGCAAGCGGCTTTGACTCCGGTTGAACATCGAGTGGGTCACCAACAATTGCCGCGCCGTCCTCATCCACCTCAGACGGCAGATGCACCTCGGACGGCAGTTCTACGCCGGACGGCAACGCTCGAAGTTCGTCCAGTGAAAATCTGTGTGGCGTCCGTGTCTGGATCGAGCCGTTATCCTCGCGAAAAAAGAAACCGAGTAGGACTGGTTCCTTACTCGATCTCTTGAGCACAAGCGTGACTTGCCACGGCTCGGGGAAGAATCGATCGATCACAGCGCCGCTGGCCGGGGTCAGGCTGAGATCGCGCTGGCTGATCGAATAATACCAGCCGACTGGGACGAGACCCTTCAGCTTGGGATCAGTCTCAGGGCTGCCAAGTAGCGAAGCCAGACGTTCCAGGTCGCGGTCCGATAATTCGAACGACGGCCCATAGACGTGCTCGCTTTCAAGGACGCGGTGTTGGAGGATCTGAAATCCACCGGGTTGCTGCTTGCCAAACAGGACTCCGCCAACCTCTACCCCGCCCCACGGCGATCGCTTGTAGCCGCTCAACACGAGCGCCGCGAGTTCATCGATATGCGACAAGGAAAAGCGCACGGTAAGGCGCCGTCCCTCAACATTCCAGGTGGTCAAATTGGCCGCTTCCCTACGCACACGCTGTCAGTGGAAATTGTGAGCTAACCCTTCATTTTACTACCTGCAGCCCGAAACCCTTTCTGCAGCGAGTTCAAGCGCTCCTCGTCGTCTGCAAAGAAACCAGTCGCGGATCGAGGCGACGCAACGACAGAGTAGATTCAGCGTTCCGCTTCGCCACCGGGCTCAGCCTCACGGCGGACCGGTCAAGTTCCACGGCTACGGAACGCTGGAGCATGCCAACAGAGACAATGACTCGTGTAGATTTTCGATTGCCCTTCAGGATTCCGATCAGCCCATCCAATGGGCCGCCGTGGATCACGACCCAATCGCCGACGTACAAGAACGGCTGCGAATCCACTTGCACGGTCGCGCGTTCGAGCACCTGAAGTGACTGCACTTCGTCGGGCTCCAGCGGCATGGCTTTTCCAGCGACACCAAGAATAGACAGGACTCCTGGAATTTGAAGGATCGGTACTCGATTGCGGCTTTCGAACTGACAAAAGACGTAACCCGGGAATATAGGCCACTCGATATTCTTGCTGCGATCAGACCAGCGTCGTGGGCTGGAGGTCAAGGGCAAGCAAACCTGGTGTCCCGCCGATCTCAAACCCTGAGCGATCCACTTCTCGCGACGTGAGTGCACCCGCAGGACAAACCAGGATGCAGTCGGCTCCACTACCGATGTGATACTTCCGACGTTCCCGTCAAAAAACATCCCGCTTCTCCGGCCCTCAATCAAAAGCTAAGGTTTGGATCGAGATCTGTCAACACCGGGAGTACCACGACATCACCTGAATGGTAATGGCACTACTGCGCGCGGTACTGAAGTCCAACGGATACCTTATCCGGACGACTATGTGTTTTCGGACCCAGCCGGAGCCGTCGAGGTTCACTCAAGGGAATGACCCTGTCTTGGATCCAAGTTGTCCGATACGGAGTTGGAACGCGAAGACAGGGCTCGGTCGAAATCCCCTCGAACCCCTAGGCGCGCTGTCTCCGTCGGAGGCGAATTCCCAAACCAGCCAGGCCAATGACAACCATGGTGATCGTGGAGGGTTCAGGTGTCGCGACTTGGATCACCGCAACGTCCTTGATGCCGCCAGACACGGGAACACTCTCGCGGATGTTCGACAACGACAGGATGTTGTGCGTCGAGCTGTAATCGATGTAGTAGAGATTGCCGCAACCGGCGACGTAGGCGTGCCCTGCCCCATCCACCGTGCCGGCGTCCAATTGGCCTGTCGAGCCACCGCCGCACGTCGTTCCTGCTGTTGCGCCAGGGAGGAGAACTGGTGTACCCAGAGTATTTGTCGTTGGGTTGAACGTATCCACTTGACCGTCACCGAACAGGATAATCAAACCCGTGAACGGATCGAAGACAGCTTCTTGCGCTGTCGGTATTCCCGTGAAGAGCGGGGCGCTCGTAGTATGGGTGGCTACGTTGTACAAGCCCAAGTCACCCGTCGTCCCTTCGTTTCCAGTGAGGTAGTAGGCTTGGTTCGTGGGACTCCAAAACACGTCCGATATGTTCTTATCGGGACCCAGAACCGAACTTACAGTTCCGGGTTGAAGAAACCCTCCGACAACGGGCAGTGCCGCGATCGACCCTGCGTTGTTGAACGTGAATACAGTTGTGTTTGAAGGATCTGGAGCGTTTTGGTTGGTCGCGAGGAAAAAGGACTCGGTCGTCCCCGCTCCAAAACTCGGCAGGGGCGGGACACTCGTGCCGTCCTGCCTAATTTGGAAGACACCGTTGCTGCCTTCTCCGGCGAAAAACAGAGTGCCGTTGGGTCCGATCAAAATACCGTCAGCTCCATTCGGCGAAGAACCGATGGTGGTAATTCCTGTCAAAGAGCCACCAGCGGCTGGATTGAAAGTCCCAAAAAACACGTCTGGCGAGCCAATCTGTGTGAAGAAAATTGTACTTGCCTGAATCGGCAAGGTGCAACCTATAGAAATCAGAAACGTTACTAGTGCCTTATGCATTCGATCCTCCGCAACTCAATGCCATACCCCGCGTTGGCGAGCACCCTACCCAAGAACCCTTAGAGCACACGCATAGAAATACCTACACAGTATAGACCGAGAATCGTAAAACTGAGATCACAAATTGGATAAATCTTAGCACAAAAGTACTGGTACGGTGCTCCAGCGGTCCACCCGGCATACAACACTCTAAAGACTTTAAAATGTTATGGTTATGTCGACTTTTCTACCCAGCGAAGTGATTCACGGAGCGGGCGTCGCATGAGGGATCGCACGCGATCTTCGTCTCGGGAGCCCGTCGACACCAGAACCGTCAATTGTTTCATTAGCTTACGCGCGGAATAAGAGACTTTCGAGCCTCCGAGTAGGGCTAATCCACGAGTGTTCTCCCAAGGCAGTCGATCGAACATTGAAACATGGGTTGCGCAACTAGGTCGCCTTTCAGGGAGAGTTATCGCCTGTGAAGGCTCGGTGTCGTCCTCGCGCGTTCTTGACCGAGCTGTCAAACTTCCCGAACCGAATTTCAGAAGTGGGATCGGTTGGCGTGCCCCGAAGTGCAGCGAGGCAGTGATCGATGACTTGGCATGTTCTTGACGTTGGAAGCATCTGGCTCAAGGAATTTGCGTCAGCGCTCAGCGAGATGGTTGCGACCGAGAACTGGTGCCCACAGATTCGCAATTTCGGCTCTTGGGAAGACTGGGAGGAGACTGATCCGGTCCTCGATCCACGTTTGACCTTAACTCGGTTTCCGCTCCAGCGGTGCTACGCGCGCTTCCCGCTTTCGCGTTTCTTGCACCCCGAAAAAGCCATCGTCAAGCGATTACTGAGCCATGCCGATTCTTCCGGCGATACTCTAATTTGCACCAGTCCGTTTTACGCGCCAATCGCCGAACTTTGGCCCGGCAAAGTGATTTATTACCTCACCGATCTAACCAAAGCCTACGCCGGGATCAATCCGAGACGAGTGGTGGAGTTGGACCGGAGAATGTGCCGCGTGGCGGGGACCGTATGTCCGAACTCGCGAAGAATCGCAGACTATCTGTCGACCGAAGCTGACTGCGACTCCCGAAAGATCACCGTAATCCCGAACGCCACGCGAGAGCGGAACATCCTTAGCCGCCCTCTCACACGACCAGACGAGCTTCCATTCAGTTTGGCAGGTCTACCGCGCCCGATTGTAGGCGTGATTGGAAACCTCGCCGGGAATCTCGATTGGGTGCTTTTAGAGCAAGCGGTGAACTGGGCCCGAGACGTCAGTTGGGCGTTTATCGGCCCAGTCGACATGCGTATCCCGAATCGGGCGCATCGGCGTGCGCGGGAGGCTTTGAAGCAGCTTCGGGGCCGCGTTCGTTTTACCGGGCCGAAGCCTTACGGCGAGCTTTATCGATACGCGCGAGCCCTGGATGTCGCGATGATTCCCTATCTGCAACAGGAACCAACGCGATCCGGCAGCGCCACTCGGTTTTATGAGCACCTTGCCGCATGCCGGCCGATCCTGGCTACTCGCGGACACGATGAATTGCTCACAAAGGAGCCGCTCTTAAAACTTGTGAATACAGCCCCGGAAATCGCCCAGGAACTCGGGCGCCTGCGAGAGCTCGATTTCTGCGATGGTTACGAAGGGCTTCGTTGGCAGGTGAGCCGGAAAGAAACGTGGCAGTCGCGGGCGGGCGCACTGCTCGCCGCATCCGGGTTTGAAGCGCAGGCGAAACGCAGTTCCGACCAGCCGCCATCTGAATCGCCCGACCGGCTGGCGCATATGCCGAGCCAAATCGTGGACGTTCCGCATTAAACCTGACGGATTCAGACATGAGGCACAAACCCGGGGCGGGTTTGCAACTTCAGATCGAATCCGGCGGGAATCGTAAAGAATTCAATTTCAAATCGATCGAACTGGGCTACGCGATCCGGTGCGATTTGTTTCTTGATCTCATCGATCAGATCATTTTGCAGCGCCGCGAACCGGACAACCGCAATACGCGCCTGATTGTGCGAGCGTATTCCGCGAACGTCGTCAGGGTAAATGATACGCGGATCCGCCGCTGTATAGACGAAAACACCGGTCCCGTCGAAGATCCCGTCAGGATGTTCGGATCGGAGTAGACTATGAACCGCGGCGACATCAGCGAAGCGCAGGAATCCGTCAGGACCTTGGATCATTCCGGCCATGGTCCGGTGATTCCAAACCACCCAGTCTAGAACGCAAACGACAAGGATCAACGCGGACGCCCTCCGGAGAACGAGAGAAAACTCGGGGAGACTCAATGGAACCAGGAAAAGCAGCGCCGCGACATTCAAAGGTTCGGTGAGCGCGAAGAAACGCGGCGTGGCGAAGGCCGGCCGAGATGCTGCATACATGCTCCCGTACAAAACCTGAGTGACGATGAGAAACACCATGTAGTAGACCTGGAACCCGACCAGGAGCACGATCCATTCTGGAAACGAACGATCTTTCCAGACGCGCAGGAAGCCGATCGCCGCCAGGCTGACGATCACGAGCACGAGAATCTTTAGCGCTAGAAAATTAGGACTCCACCCGCCGGTTGCAGCATAGTAAATGCCTTTGAGCAGTAAAGACCAGTTCGTACTCTGCCCCGGGCCCACGCCGTGATAGGGCGTCGATTCGCCCCCTATCAAGCGCGTGCAGGCCAGGTACACAGCCATGGGCGCAATCGCAACGAGGACGACTTTGAAACAGGTGGAAATACGCGGACGGCGGATCCATTCCACGAGACCATAAAAACCCAGAAGCTTGACCGCGGCGAATCGAAAAAATGTCCCAACCGCAATTGACGTCGACGTCAACCACGCGCTCCTTGACGGCGGCAACCACCGGGAGATCGAAAGAAAGAACAGAGCGATCGATATCGATTCGAGAATCTCAGTGGTCGTGGAAGGATATGTCAACAGAATCGAAAATGCGACGGCGAATGCGAACAGAAGGAACGGGATGTCGTACGCGATGCCTACGGTCAACCAGGAAAGCGCCCAGATGAATTTGGCGAGGAAAAAGATGACAAGAGCAGCGCCAGCCAGGGACAGCCCTGCCCTTGCGAGCACGAACAGGGCGACCGAATACCCCGGAGGGTACCATCGCAACGGCTGGCGCAAGTCGGCCCCGATATCGACAACGACTGCAGGACCGTAGGACTCATGCAGGGAGACTTTGTAACTGTCTTCGTGTAGCAACGACTCGGCAGCCACAACTTGAGCGGTCTGATCGCCCGAAAGCTCAATCCCCAGGGGATACACACACGCGTACATCACGCAGACAGCGAATGCCATCAATGGAAGTCGCAAGCGGCGAAGCAAACTCATGGGCGCCTTACGCTGAACGCCAGAAGTTAAGAGATCGTCGTCGAGGACCATGGTTAAACCACGCGTAAAAGTTCTCGACGCTCGCTGATGTCACGCTCATTGGGGCACAAAGGAGCTGTCGCGCGCGTATATCGCGCTTTGCGAGGGTTGCCAATCCAGGATCTTGATTTGCACTTCGTTCGGTTTGAATACGGCGCCGGGAAGCAATGTGTCGGTCCGGAATCGGAGAGTTATCGGTCTACCGGACTGGAGTTGTACGGGAAACTGAAACTGCGTCTCGTACTGAGGGAATGAAATAGTCAAATTCCTGGGGCTTCCCTCAATGATCGCCAAATATCGCGGAGTCTTGCCCACCAAAGGAAGCTTCGCCCAGGGATTGGACACCCGGTAACGGACTCTTACGACTCCGATCCGGTCGGGGCCGGTTACAACGGGGAGCACCGCGGAACGTGATTCCTGGTCGAGCGGGACGGTGCGAAAATCTTCCACAGGCATCAGCCAGGGCCGATCAATTCTTTGCCAGAACAGCGCATGATTGACCGTCTTGAGCGGCGTATAGTTGTTCAACAGATCCTCGAAAAACTCCCATCTCTCGTCCTGCTGCCACTCCTGGAAGTCGAACGTCTGTGTTCTGGTCTGAACGAACTCGGGTTCGACGTTGTGGAAAGTTGCCAGATAGTGGCGCCATCGTTCCGGTCCCACGGCGTGAATAATATAATCCTCGGCTGGATTGAAAACCCCGTAGTGCGATTCCAACAGCGCAGAATACACGGACCACAACGACACCGTAGGCCTCTTCCGGTTCGAATCGATCAGGCGCGTCGCTTCGGTCATATATGAATCCCAGTGGCTGTCTAGAAATCGGCTGTACGAATAGGAGTCGGCGCGGAGGTGGTGAACCAATCCCGACGCCGAGACGACGGAACTGCGGGTGAATGCCGCTACCCCTAAGACACACACCGCTACAAAAGTAAAAGTTGTCACGATCGGCCAATTCTGCCATTGCGCCACGATCCAGCCTGACGGCAAACGGGGGACGCCTACATTCGCAACGACGACCAAACCGATCAGCACCATCGTTCGAGTGAGCGGAAAGACGTAGTGCCTGCTCAAGATTCCCAGTAGCGGAACGCCGGTCAAGATTCCGTAGAACAGCATCAGAATCACCAGGGCTTCCCAGTCCGTCCCAAGGCGCAGAGGCCGATTCCAGCACCTGACCAAGAACCATCCCAGGACAATCAGCGCGGCGCCCGTGGGAAAAAAGCACAAGAAGACATGGTGATCCGTAACCAACTCCCTCCAGGAACCCAAATACGGCAGCGGAGGACTACCAAAGAACCAGAACTGGTCAGTAGGCAATTCGACGAGGTTGTATCGAATTGCCTTCAGACTTCCCTTCACACCGCAAAGCAGCAACATGAGCGAGATGGCGCAGATTGCCGCAGTGGCCGACGCCATCGCCAAAAACTTGATGCCACGAAAGCCGTCGTCGAGATGTTTCCGCTTGCTTAGAATGCCTTGCGCAAGTGTGACCGCACTCACCAGGATCAAAGCGAGTGCGAGGCCGATGCCGTGTTCGGTTCCGCAGACAAATCCCGCGCCAACGAAAAAACCAGCGGCGATAGCCTTCAACCGATCGTTTATCGAAAGTTGAAGGACCGCGAACGCGAAGATGGGCATGGTGGATCGCAATGACTCCAGGCTGTGCCCCGGCGCCGGAGACATCGGGAAGAGCGCCTCTATTACGATGACCGATAACGCCGCGCCAATCCATCTCGCCGGCGTCCGTTTCAGAGTAATCCACACGAACATGCCGAGCGAGATGACGAACAAAAAGAATGAAGTTAGTTGACGGGAGAGTTCGGCTGCAACCAGCGACTTCGCGCCAAACAGAGCGAAGAGGACGTAATTAAGATAGGGGACGCCGATCCCGTGAAAAAAGATGAAGTCCCGCCCTCCCACCTGCCCGGCTGCAATGCGGCGCAACGGGTCAAAGATCTGAAACGGTCCATTGTCGGGAACTCCATCAAACCAGAGCGAATGCTGAAAGGACTGCACTAAGTAGAAAATTGCCCAAACTGCTAGATATGCTTGTGCGGACAAGACGGCCCAACGCGCCGCGCGAGGTCCAACTGTCATGAGGGATAGACCGGCACCATCGGTCGTCTGGAACATGGGCAGGCCGAGGCAGCTAATTGCACAAGAAGCAACGTGTTCCTCAGCAAAGTTCGATGGCGTGCGCCCGCTGGCTGCGCGTCCTCTTCATCGCACTGTCGGTGTCCCCCGAAGTATCCACCCACGTCCTCCGAAGGTTTAGTATGCAGGAAAATCGCGAACAAGTCGAGCAAGGATCACGGTAGCGATCGTGGGAAGCACGGATCGCATCAAGAAGAAAACGCCGGACACGTTATAATCGAACATCGGTGACGGACAATCAGTTACGAGCGGCGAGCGTAGGACCACAACGCGACATCTTGCCGATTCAAGGCGCTATCGTTATTCTTGGCAGTCCCAATAGCGATTCGGGAGAGCTTTCCACCATTGCTCAAGAACGCTGTCAATTGGGAGCCGAGTTGCACCGGCAGTACCCTTCCTATCTCATTATCCCGACGGGCGGATTTGGATCGCATTTCAATCGGTCGCCGCGACCCCACGGCGCTTACGTTCGAGACCGTCTCATCGTCCTGGGCGTTCCACCTGAATCGATCACGGAAAGTCCCGTGGAGAGCACAAATACAATTGAAGACGCCGTTCTCCTCCTGCCGGTGCTCAACCTATTGAAACCGCGCCAAGTTCTTGCCGTCACTTCGGACTACCATCTGGACAGAGCAAAATTTGTTTTTGACAAGGTGATTCCGCAAGAAGTTGTTTGGTATTCGACACGCACGGATGAAAATAACTGTTCCGAAGACTTGACCGCGTTGCGTGAACATGAGCGCCGAGCTCTGGCCCGACTGATGAGCCAAGGAATCCCAACATGAATTCGCAGCTATGCCGATATGTATTTGCTCGGATAGGAGTCTTAGCTAAGATGGGTTCTTTTTCTCAAACCGTCGATTAACGAGCCACTTTGCGCGTTCCCTCGCACTTTCGTTTCTTTTTGATCTTCGCCTACGCGATCCTTCTGTTAACCGCGTGGAGTGTGACCGCGCAGTCAAATGTAAGCGTGGCTGCGTTCGGGGCCAAAGGGGACGCGATCATGCGTAACGACGGCGCAATGACGGCGGGCTCGCCCATTTTGACTTCTGTGTCGGGGTCCTTCAGTACAGGCGATGTTGGCAAATACGTTCAGGTGATTGGAGCCGGACCCGGTGGAACTTCCCATGCGGATGCAATTATGTCCGCGGGTTCCGCTGTTCTCACTTCGCCATCCGGAACATTCTCTCCTTCCGACGTCGGCCGCGGGGTGATCGTTCTTGGGGCGGGCGTATCGCACGGAAACCTGATTACATCGGTCGCGGCGTATACGTCGACAACGTCGGTTGCGTTGGTCGCCATTGCCTCCACTTCGGTTTCGGGCGCGGCCTATTTTTACGGTGCGATGACCCTGGAGGGCACGATCGCCAGTGTGGAAAGCCCTAAATCCGCGACCTTAAGCGCAGTTGCCGCCGCTACGATCACCGGCGCGACATTCGTCTATGGCACGGATGACCATGCCGCCTTCCAATCCGCCGTTGATTCGGTAGGACAATCTGGCGGCGGGATCGTGAGCGTTCCTCAGCCGGCGGCCTGCCCAAGCCTGGCCATTTGCGGGTACGTGATCAAAGCCACTGATCAAATGACCGCGCCAATCTCATCCGCCGTCAAGATTCGGCAGGGCAATGTCTCCCTGGTCGGTGACTCGGTACAGACCAACCTGTTCTGCCGTGGCGCTTGGTCGACTTATGCCGACAGTGCCCAATTTCCTAAGCACACAGCGGCAATGCGAGGCGGCTGCCTTGTAATTGGCGACAATGCCGAGCCGCTTTCTAACATTACGATTGCGAAGTTACACCTTTACGGAATGACAAATGGCAACACTTATAGCGTGAGCTTCGATCCGACGCAACCACCGCTATTGACCACCGGCGATGGCTGGGACATTACGCACAAGGCAATCCACTTCAAAGATGGCGAGAGTTTTTCTAATATTACAATCGATTCCGTAATTATTCAGGATTTCAAAGGAGAAAACATCTTTTCTGGGGGCTCCACGCTGAAGGGCATCGTCATCAAGAATTCGACCCTGACCAATTTCAACGGCGACGGCATCTCGATGCTAGCGGCTGATTTGCAAGTGCTGAACAACACTATTACCAACGGATCGAATGCCGGAATCGAGAACTCGACTGTGAGTTCCGCCGGAGCAGCCTTGATACGTCAATTGTACGAGTCCAACTCAATCTCCTCGATGCCGAGGGAGGCGCTCAACATCGTTGGCGTGGATAAAGGCCTGGTGTCAGGATCGATTCAGATCATCAACAATTCGTTTAATACGATAGGTCAAGATCGAGGAAGCGGAGCGCGGACTGCGATTTTCGTAAATGCGCAGACGCCCGAGAATGTGGCGCCGCGCAATGTTACCATCACAGGGAACACATGCGTCGACTGTTTTTCATTTGCAATTCTACAAACCAGCGGCACTACCCTTGTTTCCGATAACACTTTTGCGGTGGATACTTTTGACTGCAGTAATTTTCTTAGTTTCACGTTCCCTCAATCAAACGTAACAATCTCCGGCAATCGGGGCTATCGGACACCTGTCGCCGTGGCGAACTCGCGCAACCTGGGAAGCGTCTACGTGCTGGATCCAGGGTATAAGACCGGCAATTTCAAATGGTCCAATCTAGCCATTCAAAATAACACTTGGAAATTTCCGGGTGTGCCGCACTATACCTTCGTCACCTCATCCGGTCCAGGATTCAGCATTCTTACCGGCCGCAACGTGATCTGGCACGGTGACACGTGCCAGGATTGCACTTACCCGGATCAAGATCACGGATTGGTAACCCTGTCCGTTAGTACTACGATCAAGCCCTATGGTCCCATCGTGTACGTCTCGGGGAACACGGGACCTGTGACAGCAACCGTGGACGCGAGCAAAGAGGAAGATGGATCTCAAGTTCAAATCGTGAACGCTGGAGCCAACGCTGTGACGTTCGTTTCGGACTCGAACCTCAGTCTTGCGAACCCGATTGTTTTACAAGGCGGAGCGCTCAACTCGTTGATCCTGATTTATAGCGATGTGCAACATAAGTTTGTGTTGGACTCCCAACCGCCGTTGCAGTAACAGCGGGGGTTGATCGCGGCCGCGGCTTCGCCTTGCTGCTTTCGCCATAACCAACGTCAACATCGCCGTACAAGACGAATCGTCCGGCTAGTCCGAGATGACAATTAGTACTATCGCCAAGATAATTCTCGTACCGGGACCTCCGAGAGGGAACTTTTTCTGGTACCGCTGAAGTTTTTACCGAAACATCCTGGCCCATAATTGTGAGCGCCTTTGCAAACACAGCCTTTTCTGATGGATGCCGAATTGCAAGCTTGCGCCTCACATCATAGAGTCTGTAGTTCCCCGAGAACAGCTGTTGTATCGGGGTTGAGCGTCCGGCGAACCGACCCAGGTGACTGTGTTCGGTATAGGTAGTTTTCGCCAGCAAATTAGGTTTTGCACTAAGAGTAGATCATTAACTGGTTTGTCGATAGGTTAGTGGTAAAGTATCCGCGAAAAGCGAGACTGAAATCAGTCTCGGCTTTGCCAATAACCGAAACTTCGAGCAGACGACGGTAGACTATTGCGCAAACGAGCGCCGGCGAGAACGAGAGCCGACGCAGACGCCGTCGTGTCTCTAGAGGAGTAAAAATGCGCGTCTTCGTCCGTCGAAAAGCAGCCAGGCTTTTCACCCAAGTAGACAGGCCCTTTTCGAACTTAACGGGGATTTCGACGTACCTGTTGTTTCTCCTCACCATACCCTTACTAACTACGCCTCCGGCATGGGCGCTGTCCAACGTTACCGTGGGTGCGTTCGGCGCCGTGGCGGATGGCATCCTTCGAGTCGATGGCGCGATGACGGCCGGATCGGCGGTGCTCATTTCGGCGTCGGGTTCATTCAGTTCTGCCGATGTCGGTAAGTACATCCAGGTGATCGGGGCTGGGCGCGGCGGAAGCTCTGGCGTGGGCTCGATGGCGATCGGCTCGAATGTTCTGATATCGTCATCCGGCGGCTTTGCATCATCAGACGTAGGACGGGGAATTGTCGTCCTTGGCGCTGGAGCGGGAGGCAGCAACCTCGTCACAACCATCGCCGGTTATCAATCGCCAAACACCGTCACGCTGAGCACCAGCGCCGGCGGCAGCGTATCCGGGGCGACCTACTACTACGGGGCGATGACGCTTGAGGGTACGATCCAGAGCGTTCAATCTGCCACGACTGTGACCTTGTCGACAGCGGCCGCCGCGACTATCTCCAACGCGACATATTCATACGGAACCGACAACCATGCAGCCTTTCAGAGTGCCGTCGATTCGGTCGGCCAAACCGGTGGAGGAACGGTCAACGTTCCGCAGCCTTCCAGTTGCCCAAACGGTGCAGTCTGCGGATATGTCGTTAAAACGTCCGATCAGATGACCTCTCCAGCGCCGGGCGCCGTGAAAATCCGGTACAACAACGTTTCTCTGATCGGGACGGCGCCGCAAACGAACCTGTTCTGCAGGGGCGCATGGGCCACGTATTTCAACAGCGTCAAGTTTCCAGGCCAGACGGGGACAATTCGCGGAAACTGTATTGCCATCGGCGATACCGGTGGCCCGAACGGCAACGCCGGCATGGCCCTGTCCAATGTAACTGTGGCCAACCTTCACCTCTACGGAATGACGAATGGGAACACGTACACCAATAGTTATAGCCCTACTGACCCTCCTTTGACGACCACTGGTGACGGATGGGATGAAACAAACAAAGCCATATACATTTACGAAAATAGCGCCTTCTCAAATATCACCATCAACTCCGTCGTCATTCAGGACTTCAAGGGGGAAAACATCTACTCAGGCGGGGGTGTCCTTACAGGGATCGTCATCAGCAATTCTACGTTGACGAATTTCAATGGCGATGGAATCTCTATGCTGGCCGCTGATCTCCAGGTGCTGAATAACACGATCAGCAACGGGTCGAACGCTGCCGTCGAGAATTCTTCTGTCGGGGCCACAGGCGCGGCGTTAGTGCGGCAACTCTATCAAGGGAACACGATTTCGAAATTTCCACGGGAAGGCATCACAGTTGTCGGTGTGGACTCGAACGCGTCCGCTGGCTCTATTCAAATCGTCAACAACTACTTCGATACCATCGCGCAGACGAATCCGAGCGGCGCGGAGGCTGCCATATTTATCGCGGCTCAAAACGGCGGCAATAACGTGGCGCCCGGGAACCTCACAATCACCGGCAACACCTGCCACGATTGCCTGCAATTCGGAATCCTCGAGGCGGGACCCAACGTCCAGGTATCCGGAAATAGCTTTATCGTGGACCAGTATAATTGTCAGGATTTTCTTGCATTCACGTTCCCTTTTACCAACGCCACCATTTCAGGTAATAGCGGATACCTGACGACCAACGCCGTCTCAAGGGGCCTTCAATTGACTGGTGGCCCTTATTTCATCAACCCGGGGTACGCGACGGGAAATTTTCAGTGGAATAATCTAACCGTCAAGAATAATGTATGGAATTTTCCGGGATCGCCTAATTACACCTTTGTAACCACGTCCGGCCCCGGCTGGAACTTGGTGACTGCCAAGAATCTCATTTTTCAGAATGAAAGTTGTCAGGGATGCACTTATTCCGACATCAATCACGGTGTCGTCAACGTGGGGGCTTCGCCCATGATCGAGCCTTACGGCCCGGTCGTTCATGTTGTTTCAAGCAACGGCCCAGTGACTGCCACATTGGATCGTACCAAGGAGCAAGATGGGTCGCAGATTCAGATCGTGAACACCGGCCCAAATTCGGTCACGTTCGCGTCGGATTCGAATCTCAGCCTTCCCTCCCCTGTGACTTTGCCGGGCAATTCCAACAGTTCTGTCACACTGATTTATCAGGCTGCCACGGGCAAGTTCGGGACTTCGACCAGCGCTGCGGTAGCCGCTCCGACCTTTAGTCTTGCCGCTGGAACATATAGCTCCTCGCAAACGGTGTCGCTGAGCACGGCCACGGCCGGCGCCTCGATACGCTACACCACGGACGGCGTTACCGTTCCGACCGAGACAGCCGGCATCGCGTATTCGGGAGCGGCAATCGCAGTGAATGCCACCACTACCATTAAGGCGATCGCGTACCTCAGCGGCATGGCAGACAGTGCGGTCAATTCCGCGACCTACACCATCAATCTGCCTGTTCAGGCGCCTGCGCCGCTCGTGCAGGTTGCGGCACCCATCTTCAGTGTCGCTGGAGGATCGTACTCAGCGGTGCAATCCGTCTCGCTGGGTTCTACTACGGCCGGAGCCTCGATCCGCTACACGACGGATGGCGTCACCACTCCTAGCGAGACTGCCGGTATCGCCTATACCGGAACTGCGATCGCCATAAACGGCACAACTACGTTGCAGGCCATCGCATACAAGAACGGCATGAGCGACAGCGCCGTCACCGCAGCTACGTACATCATGAACTTGAGCAGCGGCTCCAGCGTTGTCAACTTAAGCGGCGGCTCGGGATGGTACGGCTCTGGGTGGGGCTACAAGAAGGCAGTCGGCATAAGCCACACGCAGGTCTCGGGGACGACGAATCTGGCTAACTTCCCGGTGCTGATTTCTCTGGCGTCCGACACGGATCTGGCCGCACATGCGCAGTCGAGCGGAAACGATATTCTATTCACCGACTCAACCGGCTCCAATAAGCTCAACCATGAGATCGAGGCGTACAACTCGGCCACTGGGCAATTGACCGCCTGGGTTCAGGTTCCATCGGTTTCGCCTTCGACGGACACAGTCATTTACATGTACTTTGGGAACCCATCGGCCAGCAACCAACAGAGCAAGACGGCCGTATGGGATGCCAATTACCAAGGGGTTTGGCATCTGCCCAACGGGTCGACTCTCAATGCGAGCGATTCCACGCAGAATGGCAACAACGGAACCGTCAACAATGCTGCCGCAAGCAGCGGTGAGATCGGTGGTGGAGCAAGTTTCAATGGCGGCTCATCCGTGGATTTCGGCAGCGCTTCTGGCCTGCACATTCTCGGGCCCATCACCGCTGAAGCTTGGATCAACCTGGCTGCATGGCCTAGCAACGGATATCCTTCGGGAATCTTGGGCATGGGTTACAGCTACACTTCCCAGTGGACCGGCTGGATGCTGGAAGCCGGCACCGACAACGCCGGAACCCATTACCTCAACTGGACCAGTAACAACGGGGCCCCGCATGGCGTGGCAACAGTCGTTCCATCGCTCGCGCTGGGCACGTGGCATCACCTGGTGGGCACTTTCGACGGGGGCACCTGGAGGATGTATCTGGACGGCGTGATGAGCGGTTCAAGCGCTGATGCCATCCCTCCGGTCAATTCGGGCGACGACATCGTTGCCGGCGGTCTGGGCACTAACGCGTCGGGACCAATCTTCATGTTCAAGGGGCTGTTAGACGAGTTGCGAGTCTCCAACACAGCTCGCTCGTCGGGCTGGGTCGCGACGGAATACAACAACCAATCGCATCCTGGCAGTTTCGTGAGCCTGGGATCGCTACAAACCGGTGGTGGCGGCACGGCGCCTACCGGAACGATCCCCGTAAATGTGACGAGTTCACCCGTTGGACTTGCGTTCCAGGTTGACGGGGCCACATACACTTCCGCGCAAACCTTCCAATGGACCGCCGGAGCAAGTCACACGATCGGTGTGGCCAGCGGCACCCAGGCGGGCGGAGCCGGAATCCAGAACCTGTATGCGAGCTGGTCGGATGGAGGAACACAGAGTCACACCGTGACCGTGCCCTCATCATCGATCACCTACACCGCGAATTTCACGACACAATATTTCCTTACGACGGCAGCAGGAACGGGCGGAACGATCAACCCAGGCAACGAGTGGGTGAATAAGGGGACCGTCGTTTCCGTTACTGCTTCGGCCAATAGCGGGTATCAGTTCTCGAGCTTCACAGGCGCCGTTACCGGCACGGCGAATCCGGCGAGCGTGACGATGAACGCGCCCGCAAGCGTCACCGCGAATTTCACGACCTCGGGTAGCAGTTTGGTCGGTTCTAGTAGTAGTACGATCACTTCAAGCAGCACTACCACGAGTTCTGCGTGGTACAACAGCGCCTGGAGCTACCAGAAAGCTATAACGATCAGTCACGCGCAGGTATCCGGCCCGACGAGTCTGACTAATTTCCCAGTGTTGATCTCCCTTACCGCGGATTCGGATCTGGCCGCGCACGCGCTGTCGAGCGGCAATGACATTCTGTTCACCGATTCTAGCGGAACGGCAAAGATTAACCATGAAATCGAGGCATACAACCCAAGCACCGGACAGTTGACGGCGTGGGTTCAGGTTCCATCGGTTTCTCCAACCACCGACACCACCATCTACATGTATTTCGGGAACGGGTCGGCCGGAAATCAACAAAGCAGGACCGCTGTGTGGGACGCCAACTATCAAGGAGTATGGCATCTGCCGAACGGAACGGCCCTGAACGCGAGTGATTCGACCTCTAACGGCTCGAATGGAACGGTTAGCAATTCCGCTGCAGGTAACGGCGAGATCGGCGGCGGCGCAAGCTTCAACGGCAGTAACGCGTCGGTGGATTTCGGTAGCGCCGCGGGACTGCACATTACGGGACCGATTACGACGGAAGCATGGATCAATGTGGCCGCATGGCCTGCCAATGGATACCCCTCTGGAATCCTGGGGATGGGCTACAGCTACGCTTCCCAGTGGACGGGCTGGATGTTGGAAGCCAATACCGACAACGGTGGAAACCACTACCTTAACTGGACCAGCAACAACGGCTCCCCGCACGGCGTGGCGACTTCCGCTGCATCGCTGGCATCCGGTACCTGGCATCATCTGGTCGGCACATTCGACGGAGCCACTTGGAAAATGTACCTGGACGGGGTCGTGACTGGATCCGTTGCCGACGCAACACCTCCAGTAAACACAGGAGTCGACGTGGTTGCGGGTGGTCTTTCAACTAATGGGTTCGGAACTATCTTCCTGTTCCGGGGCCTACTGGACGAATTGCGTGTCTCCAACACTGCACGGTCAGCCGGATGGATTGCGACAGAATACAGTAACCAATCCAATCCCGGCAATTTCTTGAGCGTAGGCTCGGCCAAGGCCAGCCACTAATCCGGAATTCAGTTCCAGAAAGCCGCAGAGTTTCCGTGGCGGGGCCGGATCTTGCGATCGAAGACTATTCGAACGCCACGATTTCGGGGTCCGCTAGACAGGCTGTGGAAAAACGGCGGAAAAGTAGTTTCGCCATTTCCGCCTGGGCCTTGAACGATGTTCGGAACTTGACGGATTCGGCCAAACCGTCTACTCTGGGTCTTCTCGGTCGAATCGTCGAGTGAGAATCGCGGAGCCGAGATAGTACCGCTGGAACTGCTGTAGGCGAGCCCTTTGAAACGTTCGGATAGGGCCGCTCGTCCTTGATAGGCGATCCGACAACATTCGGCGCTGAAAATAATGATTTGAGTCGCTTAGCGATCTGCCGAAGTGGATCCGGGCGGTTCTCTTAGTGGTCCCTTCCGCATGCTCCGGTTGCTCCCCGCGCATTCCGCTGATCTACTCTGCGAGAGGATCAGGATGCGACCGCAACAAACATTCGAACAGGTTTAAGTTATGAAGTCACCGTTTCCGAGATACGTAGTAGCCTGCTTGGCCGCGGGTTTCGTGGTGTCTGGTTCCGTTAAGGCTCAGGACCTATCGGAAATCGCGGCGGCGACGCGGGAGCTCCGGCAGAATCTGCGGGACCTGGACAAGCGTATGTCTCAGCTCGAAAAGCTGGTGAATCGTGAGATCGGCGAGCGAAAGAAGCAACGGCCAACGTCGGCGGCGCCGGCGCCTAAGGAAGCCGTGATTCGAATCGATCCGGGCGCCGACTTGATCGCGGGCCAAGATGCCTACCGGCGTGGGCGAATCGAAGAAATCGCGCAACAATTTGAGAAAGCGGTTGAGTTGTATACGCAGGCTGTTCGATTCGATCCGGGGAACGACCTTGCGTTTCTGCACAGAGGCATGTGCAGCTTGCGACTCGGGCGAGTAGACCAAGCTCTTTCCGATGCGAATCAGTCACTTGCAATTCAACCAAATAACGCTCAGGCCTACGCGTTTCGCGGGCGGGCTTATCTTTTGACGAAAGCCTACGACCAGGCTTTCGCCGATCTCCGGGAAGCCGAGCTGCGCGACCCGAAGAATCCGGACCTGGTGATCACGCGCGCCGGAGCTGAGGAAGAACGTGGGAATTTCAAAGCCGCGGCCGACCTGTATGAGAGAGCTTTGAATCTGCGTCCTGAGTCTGTTGAAATTTTGGTCAAAAGCGGCCGAGCGCTGCGGCAGGCAAATGAGATGTCGCGAGCAGTGGATCAGTGTGGCCGGGCGATTGCGCTGGTACCCACGAGCGCGGATGGATATGTGTGCCGGGCCGAATCTCTCATACGGACGGGAGCGCTGCCGGGGGCTGTCGACGATCTCAATCAAGCGTTTCATCTTCAGCCGACCCTGCCGCAGGTGGCGAGCCTCTTGCCGGTGGTGCGGGAGATGATTCAGATCAATGAAGAGCTCGCAAAAATGAACGCAGCCCAAAATTCGATTGCTAAGAGCGTTCCTGTCGACGCGCAGGTTCCACCTCGAGCTGCCCCTGAGCCGATCTCGCTTCCGCAGATTGCAGCGTCTCAAGCTCCGCCGGTCGTTACAGCGAAGCCCGCAGCCGCTCCCGAGAATGTCCCGTCGGCCATTCCCGAACCCAAAGCCTCTCAAGAGGCGCTTCGCTATGGGCGAAAGTGTATCGAGAAGGGGTCCTACCAGGACGCCGTTGTCACGCTTGGAAAGGCAATCGAACTGGACCCATCGTCGGCCGTCGCATACAATTCGCGGGGGTACGCCTATCTTAGGACTCGTCAATACGATTTGGCCATCCGTGATTTCTCCAAGGCCATCAGCATCAACTCTGCCTACGCAAATGCCTATTGGAATCGGAGCGCCGCGCGGCGTTTGTGCGGTGATGTGCCGGGGAGCCGAAAAGATATCGAATTTGCAACCCGGCTCGGTTACCCTGGAAACGTCACCGCGTCAAGTCGCTGACGGGCCACTCGCGGAGCCTCGCAAATGCTAACCGCGGTTGGTGGCGGCGCTCGCAGAGCCAGGCGGGTGGACAAAACCTTGTCTGGCAACCGGCATCGTGATCACTTCTGGCCGGGCGGATTCCAGCATGTGTTTCAATCCTCGCTCCATGCAATCCACGAAGGCGCTCAAGATGACTGGATCGAGGTTGGACTCCAGATCTCTTGAGAAATTGATGTAGTGATTGTGGCCAAGCGGAATGCGCAATTGCCAGGACCGCCTCGCGCCGTTCTTTGGTAAGACCTCAAAAATCGTGCCATGGGCGCTCAAACGAACCCCTTCGAAGCCGAACTCGCGGCTTCCTTCCAATGCCTTCCCCCAGCAGTCGTGAAGATCCCGAGCGCTTAATAACGCCTGTTCGAGCTCAGCGAGCCGCGCCTCCGCGCCGATGATCCGACGAAATCCGCCCTTCAAGAACATCTCGCGCGCCGTCTTGAACTCGGTGTAGTCCAAATGCTTGATTCCGAACCACGCGAACGTGCAAAACAGAACGACGATCAATCCGCTGAACTGATTACGCAGAGCGCCCGCCAGCAACGAAAGCGTCGCAGCCAGCGCGCAAAACCCGTAAATAGAAAGCACTACACCGCGCGGTGTGAGCCCGCGATCGAGTAATTTGTGGTGGATGTGGCCGCGGTCGGCCTCAAAGATCGGCCGGTTCCGCAGGAAGCGCCTCACAATGGAAAGTCCGACATCGAGCATCGGAACCGACATCGCCAGCGCAGGCGCGACCAGTGCGACCAAAGTAACCGATTTTTCGCTCCAGAGTGCACCATAGCTCCCGAGCAGAAACCCAATCAGCAGACTGCCACCATCGCCCAGAAATACAGAGGCAGGGTTGAAGTTGTAGAAGAGAAACCCCAGCAAACACCCGGCCAGGGGCAACGTCGCAAGCACCAGCGGGAGGTTGCCCTGCGTGAGACCCGCCAGAATCATCGCAATGGTTGCCAGAAATCCTACGCCAGCCGCCAATCCATCCATGCCGTCGATGAGATTGAACGCGTTGGTGCAACCCACCAGCCAAAGCACTGTAATCGCGGCGCTTACAACCGGATGCGCGGAGGTGGTCAAGAGGTGAATATCCACCCTCAACCCGGCCCATAAGGCCAGCAAGCACCCGATCAAGATACCGGCCAGCTTCTTGGTGGCGCTCAAACCAAACAGATCGTCGAGCAGTCCGACCACAAAAACCACACCTGCGGGAATCGCGAGCCTCCAGATTGAGTTAAACGAATTGTGGAGGACTTGGGTGTAACTGAAAGGCAGGACAAGCGCAATCACGAAAGTTAGTGCGTAGGAAAGGGCGATGGCGATTCCGCCGACCCGGGGCACCGGGCTGGCATGCCTCTTTCGTACGCCATCAGGACGGTCCAAAAAGCCGCGCGGACCAATCCCATCGCGCACGAGTGGCGTCAACATCAGCGCCAGCAAGAGCGAAAGACTACCGAGCGTAGCTATTAAAAACAAAAGGTCTCAACCCTCCGTGTCAAGAGCCTGCCAAACATGGGCTGGGTCGCGACCGCCGGTGTAGCAGCCATTCACAATTTCAGCCGCCTGACAGTTACATCTTTTCGGTCGTCGCGAAATTTCTTAGTACCCCCAGACTAACCCCATTCTGGAAATTTGAAGCCAAAAAAGTGCTCGCGGACGCGTTGTTCGGTACCAGTACTTTTCCAGAAATTATCCACAGCTTTTCCAACTGCCCGGATCAACGGCTCCGGGTTCGGGACAGCCTGCACCGCGACTCATTTTTTGCACCCAGGACCGCCACCGGTGTGCACCTCCGCATGGTAGGCGGTCGCTCTAGGCATGCTGCCGCTCCCGCCCCGAAAAACGTCCCGGCGAGGAACCGAGTGTTCCGCTCGCCGCGCGTCGAGTCTTTCAGAGATCAGAGAGCAGCAGGGAGCACGCGCACCGGAGTTACTAGAATGCCTCTCGAAGAACTGCTCGAGCATCCTGTATCTATTCTCTTTTTTACACTTGTTTTTTTACGCTTGCGCGTAAAGGAGATGGCCTCGAGTTGGTCTCAGATGCGGTTCGCCTTTTTCTACTACGCGCTCGTTGCAAGTCTTAACGCTTTAGCCTCCGCAATTGTACTAGTAGTGCCAATTCGCGCCGACAAGATCGCGGTAAAACGTTTTTCGTATACACTTCCAAAAGCGGCATGCCTCGCACAACGATTGTCTAGGCTCATTTCCAGCGTGCTGCAAAGATGCTCGGGGTTAGCGTTCCGTCAACGATGAACGGACGATGCGCCTAGGTCACGAATTGCTTAGAGTGCAGCAACGCAAACATTTTACGAAAGGGAACTGACGCCAGTTAAGCGAGGCAATTAGGTCAATCGGCACGACTCTAATCCGGCCATGCTCGGAAAACTATTTCCGCACCCGGGGCTTCGATCCAGCGGCTGGATAGGACGAAACAATTTAGGTTCGCCGCTGGAAGTGCTTGTTCGCTTCTGACGCTACGGCCTGAATAGAGACGAGCACCGAACCGCCAGACGGTCTATTGATGATGAGTTTAACGAGTTTTCCGCTCCGGCGAGCAACTATGTCGTCTCGTGATGCCATCCCTTCTCGCAACGATGGCCGCTGGGACTGGTGGCTTCGCGGCTTGAGCATTGTCTTCTGGCTTGGCGCAAACCTATGTATTGCGCAACCAAGTATCTCGTCGTTTGGAGCCTCACCTACGTCGATCAATGTCGGCATGGTGACGAAATTATCATGGTCTGTCTCGGGCGCAACCAGCATTACGATTGACTCCGTCGGAGATACCTCGGGACAGGACTTGAATAATGTCACCGGCCAGAGTTTTACATATGTAGCGCCCACTCAAACGACAACTTATACGTTGACAGCGTCGAATGGTTCGTCGGTGAGCCAGCAAGTTACGATCACAGTAACCGATACCTCACCACCCCAATTAGGAACGGGAACGACGTACTACGTGAGTCCGACTGGCAGTGATGGGAATACTGGATTATCGCCCTCCACTCCATGGCAAACCGTGGCAAAGGTCAACGGAAGAACCTTTAATCCCGGCGATATTATCCTTTTTCAGCGCGGCGGTGAATGGCATGAGTCGTTGACCGTCCCGTCGGACGGCGCTCCCGGCAACCCGATCACGTTCGCTGATTATGGGTCGGGAGCGAGGCCTAAATTCTGGGGCAGTGTGGTTCTCAACAATGCCTCGTTCCAGTCGCTTGGCGGCGGTCTCTATTCGTATACGATCGCGACTCCAGTGTTATCAGCGCTGGTGAATCACACTTTCTTCTATTACAGTGCCTCCAACAACGCGGCTAGTTTGTCCAATTCCTGGTCCTACTCTGGCACGACGTTATTGATCAACTCACCCAATACGAATCCAATTACGAATGGGCAGGTTTACACCGCGGTGGTCCGGCAGGATGTGGTGTTCTCCAATTATCATAACCACCTGATTTTTCGCAATCTGGTTGTAGACGAGAGCGCGGCTTTCAACGGTGGTTACGCATTTCGGATCGAGAACAGCACGGACGTACTCCTGGATAGCTGCCTGGCGTACAGAGCCGGCAAGCATCACTACGGAACCATCAACTCGACGCAATTCATCGGCAAGAATCTGTATGCGGCATGGGCCATGCCGGGCCAAGGGTACGGAGGCGCCAGCGCCTATGTCACGTTCGGCGATGCGACGGAGGTCCCGCTCCTGCCTAACCAAACTTCGGTTTGGCAGAATTGCGTCTTCGATCATCCCCAAGACCCGCAGGAGGGCTTTAACTACTACGCAATCTTCATGCACGGCCCGAATGTCACTTCGGTAACGCTCCAAAACCTTAGCTCGTTGGGAGGAAACGTCGGGGTAACTAATGGCGATAACCCCAGTGAAACGATCACCATGACCGGTGGTCTCATTCAAAATGCGCGTTTGGAGATTTACGGACAGAACGCCCTGGTTGACGGGCTTCATATCACGGGCCCCTTTGGGCAAATCGCGATGTTCGGGACGCACCTCACCTTTCAGAATCTGATCCTGGAAGGCAGCTACCTGGAAAGCGACGGGTATGCGACAGCCATCCTTGCGCAGGGAAATGGAAACACAGTCCGGTTCAGCACTATCGTCTTGGATCCAAGAGCTGCCGGAAATTATTCCTGCGTCACCTTCGACAACAATTCCAGTACCCAGCGAGTTGGGGGAACGTTTTTCACGTTTTATGGAAATATTTGCATCTCCCCGGTGACCAATCTGAAGCAATGGGACGCTGGAACGCCCGTGAGCTCAGATATCAGTCTGGCGCAGTATAACCTTTATGGTCCTAATACAATTTTCGGCCAGATCAATAGCAACTCCAGCTATAACAGCCTGAACCTGAGCCAATGGCAAGCTCTTGGAGTTGACGCTGGCTCTGTCTTCGGAAACCCGTTGTTCCAAGGCCAATCAACGGGCAATTACAACTTGCAGCAGGCGTCCCCCGCCGTTGATGGCGTACCGCTTCCGCCTTCGTTACAGACCGCTATTCCGCCAATCCCAGTTGATTTTTCAGGTAACCCTCGCTTGGAAGGCGGTGCATTTGATATGGGAGCGCTGGAATCCCCGTTCGCTGCCCTGCCATCCGTGCGCGTTACTTTGCAGACTTCGCCGCCAGGCCTGATGTACACCGTCGATAACGCTTTAACCTATACAACCCCTCAAACCTTGACGTGGGTCGTCGGCAGCGCCCATACTGTCTCGACAGTCTCGCCCCAACCCGGTTCAACGGGCACGCAATACCTTTTCGCCAATTGGAGCGATGGCGGCGCTCTTTCGCATAGCGTCACCGTACCGGCCGTCGCTACGACTTATACCGCGAATTTCAATACGCAATACTTCCTCTCTACGAACGCCAGTCCATCTGGCGCTGGGTCCGTGACTGGCGGAGGAGCATATTACAATGCGGGGTCAAACGTGCCCGTCACGGCGACGGCGAACGCGAACTTCGCCTTTTCCAGTTGGACCGGAAACGTAGCCTCATCGAGCAGCGCGAGTACGACGGTTGCGATGAACGCTCCGCAATCTGTAAGCGCCAACTTCGTACTGAACAGCTTGCCGCCGGGTTACCAGCGCTACAGTGCGATAACGATCAATCACTCGCAGGTTTCGGGAGCCTCAAGCCTGGGCAATTTCCCAGTGTTGATATCGATGGCCGCCAATTCGGATCTGGCGGCTTTTGCGCAGGCAAGCGGAAACGACATTTTGTTCACGGATTCTAGCGGTTCTAACAAACTGAATCATGAGATTGAGACTTACAACCCGGCGACCGGGCAGCTGGTTGCGTGGGTGCAGGTTCCAGTGGTTTCTCCCACCAGTGACACGGTCCTTTTCATGTTCTATGGCAACCCTTCGGCTTCCAATCAACAGAACAAGAGCGCAGTGTGGGATGCGAACTTTAAAGGAGTATGGCATTTACCCAACGGAAACACGTTGAGCGTAGTCGACTCAACCGCGAATGCCAACAACGGAAGCAACATCAACGCCACTGCAACCACCGGCAAAATTGATGGGGCGGCAAGTTTCAACGGGAGCACGGCGTCCCTGGATTTTGGCGGTGCGGCGAGCTTGCGTATCACTGGACCGATCACCGCAGAAGCATGGTTCAACCTAGCCGCATGGCCAGCGAATGGATTCCCTGCCGGAGTCATAGGGATGGGATACAGCTATGCTTCCCAGTGGACCGGGTGGATGCTTGAGGCCAGCGCTGACAACAGCGGGAACCACTACCTGAACTGGTTCAGCAACAACGGAGCGGCGCACGGAGTGGTAGCTCCTGCGACCTCGCTTGCGACCGGCGGATGGCATCACCTGGTGGGCAGCTTCGATGGAACCACTTGGAGGATGTATCTGGATGGGGCTCCGAATGGCTCCAGTGCCGACGGGACACCCCCGGTCAACACGGGCGACGACATAGTGGCAGGCGGTCTGTCGACCAACGGATACGGAAACATCTTCCCGTTCAATGGGTTGCTGGACGAACTGCGCGTGTCCAACATAGCGCGTTCCGCTAACTGGATTGCGACGGAATACAACAATCAATCTAATCCTGGCAGCTTCCTGAGCATTGGCTCGGCGCAGGGTGGGGGCGGGGGCAGCCCGACGGTATCGACCACAGTAACCAGCTCGCCATCGGGAACTGGGTTCCAGGTGGATGGTACGACTTATACGACAGCACAAACCTTCCAGTGGACGGCGGGCGCAACTCATACCATCGCGGTGAATACCAGTCCGCAAGCTGGAGGGACCGGGACACAGTACGCGTACGCGAATTGGTCGGATGCGGGAGCACAGAGCCATGTCATCACGGTGCCTGCATCGGCGACGACCTACACGGCAAACTTCACGACGCAGTATTTCCTGACGACCTCGGCAGGAACCGGCGGAACGATCAGTCCGGCCAGC
>Ga0070731_10000990_pt1 | contig 31865 bp, 24 predicted proteins | sample Coa_R1_2_FD_66448 | JGI IMG/M metagenome (GOLD analysis project Ga0070731, IMG submission 66448) | Surface soil microbial communities from Centralia Pennsylvania, which are recovering from an underground coalmine fire - Coalmine... | ecosystem: Environmental > Terrestrial > Soil > Unclassified ... | reverse complement strand
CAACACCACGGCGGATTTGCTCAGACTGCCGGTGTACGCCTTTACCATAGGCGTGGGTAACCCGATTCAGCCGCCTTTGTACCAGCGAGGCAACGCGGATCACGACAATCTGTTTCATTTATACGCGGAGGATACCTGGAAAATCCGTCCGCGATTCAGCCTTAACTATGGGCTGGCCTGGTCGTACGAGAGCAACGCGTTGAATCACGATCTGACCAAGCCTCCGTATCTGGCGCCCATCTTCGGCTCCAACGGCCTGGGGACTGAAAACCATTCGCCGCGTAATTTCAGCCCGATGCTGGGCTTCGCCTGGACGGTGACAAAAGACAACAAGACCGTCGTACGGGCCGGCGCGGCGATCTATTACGACACCTGGGATATATTCAACCGGCTAATTGAACGCGTCATTCTGAGTCCAGTCGGGGTAGGACGCATTCCACTGCCGGACACTACTTTCTTCGGGGCGGTTGCCGGGCTGCTCCAATTCAGCAGCCTGCCCGCCGCCATACAGCCTACCAGCTTCAGCAGCCAACCGACCACCTTCACCGGCTCGTCCCTGGAACGCGATCTTCCGTTTTTCGCGGGCACGGCTTTGGCCGAGCTCAACAGCGGCCTGTCGGGTCCCAACGTGGATACCTTCAAGACCGGACAGGGGTTGATTCCGCAGAATTTCAGGCTGCCCTATTCCGAACATGCCAGCGTAGGCGTGCAGCGTGAGCTGCGCAGCGATCTGGTGCTGAGCGCTGATTTTGTCTTCCGACAATACATGCACCAGTTGATCAACGACGTGGACCTGAATCACTATGCCAGCATCCAAGGCCCCGTCATTCCGAAATGCGCGCCGGGACAAGCGTTGAAGCCGGTGGAGTGCTCGATCGGGCCCATGGAGACTTTGATCTCCGGCGGCCGCTCCCACTACAAGGGACTTTTAATGAAACTGGACAAGCGCCTGTCTCACAGGACCAACGCAACACTGTCCTACGCTTATGCCGACCAGGTGGGCTTCAACGGCTTAATCGATAACAGCAACTGGTTTGCGAGCTGGGGGCCGCAGGCCGGTCATCAGACCATTACCGGCTCGCTGGTGGCTTTTCTGCCAGGAGGCATCCAACTCTCCGGCATCACTTCGTATCAAAGCGCCGCGCCCTTCCAACCCTTTGTGACGGGCGTGGACTTCAACGGCAACGGCATCTTCGCCACCGCCGGCGAAACCCTGTACCCCGGAGCTCCCCTGCCGGGCGGCGGTTTCAACCAGTTCGGTATCGGCAAAAGCAAGAACGATCTGATTCAACTGGTCAACCAATACAATCAGACCTATGCCGGCACGAATGATCCGTTGGGGCACCCCATCCCTTACATTACGTTGCCAGCGAGCTTTAACTTTCCGCGTAGCTTCAATTCGCAGGATCTGCGCGTCACCAAGGCGTTCCGTTTGCATGGCGAGCGTGTGAGGCTCTCGGTGTTTGGCGAATGTTTCAACGTATTCAACATCGCCAACCTCACCTTCTACAACGAGGTTTTGAACGCTCCCGGTTTCGGGCAAGCCGCCCAGCGCACGTCGAATATTTTCGGCACCGGCGGCCCCCGCGCCTTTCAGCTCGGCAGCCGCCTCGTATTTTAGAGGCCTAAGGCACCAACTCAAATACAGTGCCGTAATAAACGGAAGTGCCGCCGAACACGGTAGTGCCGTAAAGCGTATTGCTGGCTAACACCAAGCCGGCGAACGGCTGGCTTCCGTCGCTGCCGCCGGTGAAGTTGTGGAGGACGGTCTCCGTCCACGAGCCCGTGCCGCCCGCCGGTGGTGTGAATTCCAGGACGCCGCCGACACTATCCTGACACCCGGCCGTGACTGTAGTGTATAAAACGCCATTCGACCCGAGAGTCACACCCCCATAGGGGGCGCCCCCGTCCGCGCCGTTCGTGAAGCTGTGAATCGTCGCCAGCGTGTAGGGTTTGCCACTAGCCGCGGGAGTCAATGAAAAAACGATGCCTGCGTTTGACGCGCCACCGGCCGTGGTTGTCCCGTACAGCACGCCGTTAGAGTCGATAGCCAGGCTCCCGGGGAATGCGCCGATATGATAGGCGGCGAAGCCGTACAGGCTGGCCTTTACCCAGCTCCCCGAAACCGGTGTGAGCCTGAAGACCGTTCCTCCCACCGTGCCGCAGCATGTGGTGCCATACAACTTGCCGCTGCTCACGATCACCCCGTTCTGAGGACCGCTGCCGTCTTTACCGCCGTTAAATGTATAAATCACCTTCTCGCTCCACGACCCGACGCCTTTGGGAGGCGGAATCATCGCGAATACGGTGCCGCAACCGGCGCAATTGGTCCCGGTTCCACCGCCGGCGGTCGTCCCGTACATAAAGCCATTCTGAAGCCGGGCCAGGTTGCCCTGAGGATTGCTGCCGTCGGCGCCCCCCTGGAAGTTGTAAAGAATAGTCTTCGTCCAGGCGCCGCCGGACACCGCGGGTGGAGTCAACTGAAAAACCGTGCCGTTGCCCGTGCTGCCGCCGGCGGAGGTTGTGCCGTACAGCACGCCGCCGGTGCCGAGTGTAAGCCCGCCCTGCGGATTGGCGCCGTCGGCGCCGCCCAGAAAACTATGGATCGGACTCTGCGTCCACGGGGTACCGGGTGTTAATTGATAGACCGTGCCAAAGCCGTTAGTCCCACCATACGGCGTGGTGCCGACCAGACTGCCATCGCTTTGGAGAGTGACGCTGCTCTCGGGATTGGCGCCATGGGCGCCCCCGGGGAAGCTATACAGGGTAGTCAACGTCTGAGCGGCAACTGGACTTGTCAAGACGGCGATGGCGATGCACAGCCGGCGCATAACAGGCAAAACACATTTGTGCATTAGAAGAAATCCCTCCTCGGAGTGAGCCACATAGAGCATAGGACACAAATTGGTCAATGGTCAATCGGAAAGAGCAGGTCTCCGGCGGTGGGGGCGGAATCGAGTACTATCTCAGCTATGTTGGATACGCTTTTATAATCCCCGATATGCAGTACCAGGAACCGTATCTGCAAGTTGACCTGCAATTTAGGCCTATGCTAGCATGACCGCGATAGCTGTACAAGCCAACCCCTGCATCACCTGGGTTGCCTCGGCCTGCCGAGGGAGGGCCAATGAAGATAAGACACTCCTGGTTGTTGGCGCCTTTCGTCGCCCTAGTCGCAGGCTCGTCGATGGCGCAAGTGCCTCCCGGCGCATTTGTCAATTTTGAGGGCGCCCAGACCAATCCCGTCCGCATCTCAGCCGATGGCACCCGCCTGTTTGCGGTGAACACACCCAATGCGAGTGTGTCGGTTTTCGACCTCACTCAGCCGACCAGCCCGACGCTCATCGTGGAGATCCCCGTGGGCATCGAACCGGTTTCCGTGAACATCAACCCGCGTATTGCAGGCAACGACGAGGCTTGGGTGGTCAATCAGGAATCCGATAGCATCAGCGTGATTTCGGTCTCCAAGGGGATTGTGACCGGCACCATCTATGCCAAGGACGAACCGGCCGACGTGGTATTTGCCAGCAACGGAGTGGCCTTCGTCAGCATCGCCGGCAGCAATCTGGTGAATGCGTACAACAGCGCCACGCATGCTTTAGTCAAATCCATTCCTCTTACCGGCGAGAAACCGCGCGCGCTGGCTATCAGCCCCGACGGCGCGACAGTATATGTAGCCTTCGCCCTGTCTGGCAACCACACCACGATTATTCCGGATCTTAAGGCGCCGGCCCCGCCTCCACCGGTCAATCCGGCGCTGCCGCCGGCGCCGCAGGTGGGGCTGATTGTGGATGCCTCGGACGCGGCCTGGACCAGCGTGATCCGCTACACCATGCCGGACAATGACGCGGCGGCCATCAGCACGAGCAATTTCAATGTAAGCTACTTTTCTCACCTGGGCACCGACAACCTGGGGCTGGCTGTCAATCCGCAGACCGGCAACCTGTACGTCGCCAATATGGACGCTCTGAACCTGACTATGTTCGAGACCAATCTGCGGGGGCATTTTGTCAATCATCGAATTACCTTCGTGAATCCCACTAACGGGCAAACTCAGATCTGGGATCTGAACCCGGGCATTAACTACTCACAACTGCCTAACCCCTCGGCGCTGGCGAGCGCACTGGCTATGCCAACGGCGGTAGTCTTCGAACCCACAGGCCGCTATCTCTATATCGCGGCTTTCGGTACGGACCGTGTGGGGATTTTCGACACCACCACGGGATTAGTGGCCAGCTTCATCGAGATCGATCCGCAGGCCACCGGCGCCACCGTCAACCCGATGAGCAAGCGCGGACCGCGCGGGCTGGCGCTGAATGCTTCGCACAACATCCTATATGTGTTAAATCGCCTGTCGAACACGATTTCCATCGTGAATCTCTCGAACAACGCGGTTACCGCCGAGATTCCCACGGGTTCATTCGACCCGACCCCGGTAGTGATCCGCAATGGACGAGGCTTCCTGTATGATCACAAGCTGTCCGGTAACGGTACCGGAGCCTGTGCTTCCTGTCACATCGATGCCGAGATGGACCTGCTGGCCTGGAATCTCGGAGATCCGGCCGGCAACATGACCTTCTTGCAGGAAGGCTCCCGGTCCTTTGCGTTTCACCCCATGAAGGGGCCCATGACGACGCAGACCCTGCGCGGACTGGTAAACGTCGAGCCGTATCATTGGCGGGGCGATCAACCCAATCTCGCGGGGTTCAACGGCGCTTTCGATAGTCTGCTGGGCGGCCCGCAACTCTCGGATGCCGACATGGCCGCCTTCACGAACTTCGTTAACACCATCGCCTATCAACCGAACCCGAACCAGAATCTGGATCGCACCTTGCCCAGCTCGATTTCGCTGCCCGACCGTCCCGGCACATCCGCCGATCCAAACACCGGCCAAAACCTGTTCGTGAACGTGGGATTTAACAGCAAGGGAGACAAGTGCAATGGCTGCCACACGTCCGCTCCCGGCCCTGGAACCAACCTGCAGGTGATTCCCTCGACTGCCAAGATGACGCCGGTGGAACAACCTATTAAGGTTCCGCAGTTGCGGAACATGTATCAAAAGACCAACGTGCGCTTCAGTTCAGGAGCGATCAGTGTGAACGGTTTCGGTTACGATCACGACGGGCAGATCAATGGACTGGTCGATCAGATCGCGCAGGGAGCCTTCGGCACGTTCTCGACCAGCACCGCGGATGAAGAGGCGCTGGAAGCATTTGAGCTCTGCTTCGATACCGGCATGGCGCCGGCCGTGGGATATGCCCGCACCCTGACCAAGGCTACCGTCACCACTACGCCGGCCCAAAGCGACTGGAATACTCTGCAGAGCCAGGCTCTGGCGGGTAATATCGACCTGGTCGCGCACGGCACCATTCAAGGGCAGGTCCACGGTTTGCTGTACGTGCCTGCCAACAGTAATTACCAAACCGACACTACCGGCCTGGGTCCGTTCACGCAGGTTCAACTGACGAGCTTTATTCAGGCGGGAGACACCTTGACCGTGATAGGCGTGCCACTGGGGTCGGGAGTGCGCATGGCGATAGACCGGAACCTGGATGGCGTGCTGAACGGCGACGAAAGACATCGATGAGGCGCATGTGGCGGTGGAGCGCGTTGTTGGCGGCACTCTCGGTCCGGCTGGCGGCGCAAACGCCGCCCGGCGCGTTCCTCAATTTTGAGGGCGCGCAAACCAATCCCATTCGCATTTCCGCCGACGGCAGCCGTCTGTTTGCGGTGAACACTCCGAACGCCAGTGTCTCGGTGTTCGACCTGACTCAGCCTTCCACACCCAAGCTCATCGTCGAAATTCCCGTGGGTATCGAGCCGGTTTCGGTCAACATCAACCCGGATGTTCCCGGCAACGACGAAGCCTGGGTAGTCAACCAGGAATCCGACAGCGTGACCGTGGTCTCGGTATCCAGGGGAATCGTAACTGACACGCTCTACGCCAAGGACGAACCGGCCGACATCGTTTTTGCGGGCAGCGGTTTGGCTTTCGTGAGCATCGCGCGCAGCAATCTGATCAACGTCTACGGCACTTCCACGCATGCTTTGGTGAAATCGATTCCGCTCCTGGGTGAAGAGCCGCGGGCGCTGGCCGTGAGCAACGACGGTTCGACCATATACACGGCTTTCGCTTTATCCGGCAACCACACCACGCTGGTGAGGATCACCGACGCCCCTCCGCCCCCGCCACCCATCAATCCGGCCTTGCCTCCCGCGCCTCAAGTGGCGCTGATCGTGGATGCCTACGATCAGACCTGGAGCAATTTCATCCGGTACACCATGCCGGATAACGACGTGGCCGCCATCAGCACCAGCAGCTTGAGCGTGGCCGGTTATTTTCCGCACCTTGGCACGGTCAATTTAGGTCTGGCGGTGAATCCTCAATCCGGCAACCTGTACGTGGCCAATACCGACGCCCTGAACCTGACCATGTTTGAGACCAACCTGCGCGGGCATTTTGTCAATCATCGAATCACGATGGTGAATCCCACCAGCGGTCAAACTCAGATTTGGGATTTGAATCCGGGGATCAATTACTCGCAACTGCCCAACCCGGCGGCTTTGGCGACCACGCTGGCTATGCCCACGGCGATCGTCTTCGAGCCCACCGGCCGCTATCTTTACATCGCCGCGTTCGGCACGGATCGCGTAGGAATCTTCGATACTACTACCGGCGCGGTCACCGGCTTCGTCGAAATCGATCCGCAGGCCATGGGCGCCGCCGTGAACCCGGTAACCAAGCGCGGGCCCCGCGGGCTGGCGTTGAGTGCTTCCGCTAATCTCCTATACGTGCTGAACCGCATCTATAACACCATCTCGATCGTGAACCTTGCAAGCAACACGGTGACCGCCGAGATTCCCACCGGATCAAACGATCCAACTCCGGCGGTGATCCGCAACGGGCGCGGATTCCTCTACGATCACAAGCTGTCCGGCAACGGCACGGGAGCTTGTGCTTCGTGCCACATTGATGCCGAGATGGATCTTTTGGCCTGGAATCTCGGGGATCCGACCGGCAACATGACCAGCCTGCTGCAAGGCAACCAGACCTTCAATTTTCATCCCATGAAAGGGCCCATGACTACCCAGACGCTGCGCGGATTGGTCAACCTGGAGCCGTATCACTGGCGGGGCGATCAGCCGGATCTGGCGGCCTTTACCGGCGCGTTCGCGAGCCTGCTCGGCGGGCAGCCGCTCTCGAGCGGGGACATGGCGGCCTTCGCCAACTTCATCAACACCATTACCTACCAGCCGAATCCCTATCAGAACCTGGATGGCACGCTGCCGAATGCGGTGCCCCTACCCGATTTCCCCGGACAGTCAGCCGATCCTAACGTCGGCCAGAATCTTTTTCTAACCGGCCTGATCGGCCCTGGAGGACAGACATGTGATAGTTGTCACACTTCTGACCCCGGCCCGGGAACGAATCTCCGGATCAAGCTATCCGTGGAGCCGTCCCCCAATATGGTCCAGCCCATGAAAACCGCTCACTTACGGAATCTTTATCAGCGGACCAACGTCACCTTCGTGTCCGGCAGCGTGAGTGTGAACGGCTTTGGATTCAATCACGACGGAGCGACCGGCGGCCTGTTCGTCTTTTTCGGCGATCGGTTCCCGGATTTCGCGGATAAACCCGCCGAAAAGAAGGCCATTGAGGCCTACGAGCTTTGTTTTGATACCGGAACGGCGCCGGCGGTGGGCTACTCCCGAACTCTCACCGCCGCCAGCGTCAACACTACTCCCACCCAAAGAGACTGGAATACTCTGCAGAGCCAGGCTGCGATAGGAAATGTCGACTTAATCGCCCATGGTACAATTCAAAGCCAAATCCATGGGTTGTTGTACCTGCCGGCCAGCCAGAATTATCAGACCGACACGACTGGCGTGGGCCCGTTCACCAAGGCCCAGTTGACCAGTCTTGTTCAACATGGAGACATCCTGACTCTAATGGGCGTGCCGCCCGGCTCGGGGGTGCGCATGGGGATCGAGACGTTGTCAGCGAATGCAAAGCGGAAATAGCTGCCTTGGATGAACGGGTACAGTACCCGGTGACGGGGTCTGGTACCCAATACCCCAAAAACATTGACCGGGCAGCACACTCAATGGTAGGATGATAACCCTCGGGTGTTGCATTTAAGAGGGCATCTCTGGGTAATTGACGCAGTTCTCTGAAGCAAATAATCCGAGCTACCCACCACGGAGGAAGGCGCTAATGGTAAACAAAGGGAACGCGTACCTGCTGAGTGTATTTGTCGCCGCGCTGGCAGGCACTCCGATTGCGGCGCAGGCGCCGCCGAGCGCATTTGTCAACTTCGAGGGCGCGCAGACAAACCCGATCCGGATCTCCGCCGACGGCAAGCGCTTGTTTGCCGTAAATACTCCCAACGGAACTCTCTCGGTTTTCGACTTAACCGCGCCGTTCAGCCCCGCGCTGATCAAAGAGATCCCGGTGGGTATCGAACCTGTCTCGGTCAACATCAATCCCAGGATTGCCGGCAACGATGAAGCTTGGGTGGTAAACCAGATATCCAACAGCGTCAGCGTCGTCTCGGTTTCCAAGGGAATAGTTACCGACACGATTTACGCCAAGCCCGAACCGGCCGACGTAGTGTTCACGCCCAACGGACTGGCATGGGTGAGCGTGGCGCGCGGCAACCAGGTAAATGCGTACAACTCCAGCACGCACGCGCTATCCAAGTCCGTGTCGCTGGTAGGCGAGGAACCGCGGGCCCTGGCGGTGAGCCCGGACGGCTCCACCGTTTATACCGCTTTTGCTTTATCCGGCAATCACAGCACGCTCGTTCCGGCCACGTCTCCTCTCGCCGGGACACAGCCGCCTCCCGTAAATCCCGCCTTGCCGCCCCCGCCCCAGGTCGGCTTGATCGTGGACGCCTACAATTCGGCCTATAGCAGTGTCATTCAGTACACCATGCCCGACAATGATGTGGCGGCCATCAGCGCCAGCAATTTCGGCGTGACCTACTTCTCTCACTTGGGCACCGTCAACCTTGGCCTGGCGGTAAACCCCATATCCGGCTACCTCTACGTGGCCAACACCGATGCTCTCAATCTGATCCTGTTCGAGACCAACTTGAACGGGCATCTTGTCAACCACCGGATTTCCATGGTGAACCCGGCCACCCCGCTGAGTCCGAATTACTACGATCTGAACCCCAACATCAACTATTCGCAACTGCCGGACCCGAGCGCCTTGGCCAGTGCCTTGGCCATGCCCACCGCGGTGGTTTTTGAGCCCACCGGCCGCTATCTCTATATTGCGGCCTTCGGGACGGACCGGGTTGCAAAATTCGACACGACCACGAATACGGTAGCGAGCTTCGTTGAAATCGACCCGCAGGCTACCGGTTCCACCGTGAATCCAGCGAGCAAGCGCGGACCGCGCGGCCTGGCGCTGAATTCCGGCGCCAATGTCCTCTACGCTCTGAACCGGCTGTCTAACTCGATCTCCATCATCAACATCTCCGGTAATGCAGTTTCGTCCGAGATTCCCACCGGCTCCGCCGATCCCACGCCGGCAGCGGTCAAGAACGGCCGCGGATTCCTATACGATCACAAGCTCAGCGGCAACGGCACGGCCGCCTGCGCCTCCTGCCACGTGGACGCTGAAATGGACCTGCTGGCATGGAATCTGGGCGATCCGACCGGCAATATGACCTATTTGCTGGAGGGCAGCAAAACCTACGCTTTCCATCCCATGAAAGGCCCCATGACCACCCAGACGTTGCGCGGTTTGGCTAACGTGGAGCCCTACCACTGGAGAGGCGACAAGCCTGATCTGGCGGCCTTCAACGGCGCGTTTGCGGCGCTGATGGGCGGTTCGCAAATTTCCGCCGCGGACATGGGGGCCTTCACGAACTTCATCAACACCATCGTCTTTCAGCCGAATCCCAATCTGAACCTGGACGGCAGTTATCCGGCAGCGGTTCAACTTCCGGATATGCCGAAAGTACACGCCAGTCCGGCTACCGGCGAGACCGACTTCCACACGGCGTTTGAGTCCAACGGCACGTCTTGCGGTACGTGCCACACCTCCAACCCGGGCCCCGGCACGAATCTGCAAGTGAGAATTCCGTCGGGCACCGGCCCTTCCAGCGAGCAGCCCTTCAAGATTCCGCACCTGCGTAACCTGTATCAAAAGACGAACACAAACTTTACCGCCGGCGGAGTCAGCGTCAACGGTTTCGGTTTCAACCACGATGGAGCCATCAGTGGTCTCTTCAATCAAGCCAGCCAGGCCTCTTTCGGCACCGTATTTCACAACACATCTGAAAAGCAGGCCCTCGAGGCCTTCGAGTTGTGCTTCGATACCGGCACTCCCCCGGCTACGGGTTATTCACGCACGCTCACCGCAGCCAATGTAACAACCCCGGCGGCTCAAACCGATTGGAATACGCTCCAATCGCTCGCTGCAGCCGGCACCATCGACTTAATCGCCCACGGGACGGTTCAGGGTCAGGTCGTTGGGCTGCTTTATCAGCCGGCCACCCTCAATTACGCAAGCAACACGTCCGGAGTAGGCCCGTTCACCCAGGGGCAACTTACGACCTTCATCCAAAAGAACGATATCTTAACTGTAATGGGTGTGCCCGCGGGTTCCGGTTCCCGCATGTCGAAATAGGCTTCCGCGACGCGGCGGCGTACCTTGAGACCGGGACGGGCAGCCGCCCCGGTCTTTTCTATTCATACCCACCCTCTAGATGTCGATCGCGCTGCTCCTTCTGGCGCGTTACGTTCTTCTCGGCGATCGAGAGTTACCACCGCTTGTCGAGCGAACTCGGAGCGGGCGCAGCTCACTCATCAGAACCGCGAGCTGTCCTTGAAGCGGCTGAACCCGGAACGGCACAGAATCGTTTTGGGGTGCCTATTGGCAGCGCGGGAGGCGCGGTCGTCTACAGGTGGTTATGCGGATTGCCGGGCCGGCCGGGAGCGAACCGCATCGGCGGCCGCCCCGGTTCGCTAACTCCGCGCGCGCCGCTTATGGCAGCGAGGTCCCCGCTACAGGTGTGGACCCCGCGGAAAGATCTCCGGCCGTATCCGCCGCCTGAATCTGGTAGTAATACGTAGTCCCGGGATTGACCGTCTTGTCGTTATACGTCGTCTTGGTCGTCGTGCCGAGCGCGCTCAAGCTGGTTGGCGTACTTCCCCGCAGGACGTTGTAATGTGCTATGGGCAGACTGCCGGTGGATGCCGACCAGCTCACCGTGATCTGCGTGCTCGAGATGCCCGTCGCCGTCACATTCGTTGGCGTCGTCGGCAGGTTTAGTGTGGTGGCGGACACGCTGTTCGACAAGGCGGAGTTGTCCTTGCCAGTGTCGGTTGACTGCACCGCAAAGTAGTAGGTTGTCCCCGGATGCAGAGAAGTGGCGGTGTACGAGGTATTCGTCGTGATGGTCACCTGCGTCAGCGAGGTGGGGGAAGTACCCTCGTAAACATGGTAATTGGCGATGGGCAAGCCGCCGCTCGTGGCGGCGGACCACGACAGGCCGATTTTGCTGGCCGAGACCACATTGGCCGTCAAATTGGCGGGAGCCCCCGGGAGGCCATAGGTGGTGACCGCCACCGCCGGCGAGATCGCCGAAAGGTCCGCCGGTAAACCTGTATCGGCGGCCTGCACGGCGTAATAGTAGGTCGTTGACGGGGCATCCGTCGAATCTGTGTACGAGGTGTTCGGCGTGATGGCAAGTTGAGTCATGCTGGACGGCGAGCTCCCTTTGTAGACACGGTAGTTCGCAATCGGTAAGCCCCCGCTGGCCGAGGCCGACCAGGTCACCACAACCTTGGTGGCGGAGGACGGCGCTGCCGCCACGTTGGCAGGCACGGACGGATATCCATATGTCGTGGCGGAAACCGGCGCGGAAAGCCCGGACTGTGTCGGCGGCGTCCCCGTGTCGGCCGACTGAATCGAGTAGTAGTATGTGGTCGAAGCCGATACGGAGGTATCCGTGTAGGAAGCCTTGGTCACGGTAGCGACGTTGTTCAGATTGCTCGCGGACGTCCCCCGATAAACCAGATAGTGCGCGATCGGCAGGCCGCCAGTGGAGGGCGACCACGTGACGGTGATCTTGGTGGCCGTGTTCGGGACGGCTGAAACACCGCTCGGCGTTGTCGGTAAGGTCGGAGTAGTCACCGTCACAATCGAGGACATGGCGGAAACGTTCTTGTACTGGTCTTGCGCCTGCACCGCGAAATAGTACGTTTGGCCGGGGCTGAGTGTGCTATTGCCAAAAGCCGTAGTCGAACTGCCTGTGGTCCCGATCTGAGACATGGCGCTGGGAGCGACGCCGTAAAACACGTTGTATTGGGTCACGCCAGTCTTGTCCGTCGAAGCAGTCCAGGATAGTTGCACCTTATAACAAGAAACGGCCTGCGCGGTGAGATTCCCCGGGGTCGTGGGAGGCGTGGCGTTTGTGGTCTGCACGGAAACGGGCGCGGACTGGGTCGACACATTACCGCCCAGATCGAACGCCTGGGCCGTGTAGGTATATGTGGCAGCCTCGGTCAGCCCGCTATCCTGAAAGCTCGTGCCTGCCGTCGTGTTCACGATCTGAGAGTTGCCCGACGAGTCGGTCCGCCAGACATAGTAGCCCGCTACGCCTACGTTGTCCGTAGATGCATTCCATTTGACCAGCGCCGTGTTGGGATTACCCGATCCCGCCGTCAAGGTTGTCGGCGCCGTAGGCGGAGTTGTATCCGCCGGTGTCACCACCGAATTATAGTAATTCAGTGCCGTACTGGTAAAAGCCGCCTGGTTCAGACTCGCGGCGGCCAGCGAGCCCTCCAGACCGAGGATGGTGGCCGGGTCCATGTTCATGGTGCTGTCATCATAAGTCTGGTACGCGAACCAGTAGTCCGTGCCAAAGGGATTCATGAAGATCATCTGAGTGGAGTTCGCCAGGGTTTCCATCGTCTGTAAGAAATAGGCGTCCAAAGGCTGCCAGAAACTGAATGGATCCCGAGCCCGGACCTGATCGATGGAAAGGACGTTGACTTCGGTATCCCGTATCTTCCACAGCCCGCATTCGGTCATGCTGACCGGCTTACCTGCCGCCGCGGCAGTCTGGGCGATCTGCTGCGCAATCGGAAGATAATTCCGGTTGATCGGGTAGATATGCATGTCGATGAAGTCCACCGGCAGCGTAACGTATTCCTGAATGAATGAAAGCGCATTGATTTGCGCAGTGCCGACACCGGCGCCCAGCGGCAATGCCGGTACACTGGCTTTCACTGTGCTGATAATCTGGCTGAGGAGCTGGCCGGATCCGCTGGGTGTATTGGTGTTGGCCTGCCCGCTGTTGTCATATTCGGTTTGGGGCTCTGCCAGCACCATCAGGTAGTCCGGCTGCATGAGTTGGGCTATGTTGAGGGCCGTCTGCGCGCGCGCCTGCATGTACTGCGTCCAGTTGAGCGTGGCATAAAACGGCGCGGCGTCCCACCCAGCCTGGACATCGTTAACCAGCAGCGTATCGTTCTCGATGACGAGCTTGAGGCCCGCCGCTCTGACGGCCGCGGCTACGCTTTGATAATAGCTGGCCCAGGCCGCATACGTCTCGCCCTGGCTGGTCAGAAATGGCTCGTACAGCATGGGGAAACCGATCTCGATCGCAATTGCCTGGGCCCCCATGGCTTTAAGAGCGTTGATTTGCATCGGCATGTTTGGCCCTGCATTGAGCAGTTGCGGACCGGCATTCCCGTTCGCCGCCAGCAGGTTGCCGCACAACAGGTACGGATACTTCGGAGGAGTCCCCAGCGTTGCGTTGAAGTTGACCAGATAGTTGTCGAGCTCCGTATAGAGGTCCTGGAAGGTCGACGGGACCGGTGGCGCCTGCGCCTTCAGTTGGCCGGGAATCGAAACGGACAAGGTCAGGATGGTTAAGAGAACGGGTACCGCCCGGATCAAATTAGAAAGGCTGGATCTGAATTCGTCTATCATGCAGTCCTCTTTGGGTGCTCGCACGGCACAATGGCGCGCACGCCGTACGTTCTGTTCATACAAGACCACTGTCCAAATGGGTCAATCAATCTTCTCAATGGATAGTTGGGGTTAATTAGTTAACTATTAACCTGGGACGGAAGTTCTAATATTTGTTACAGATGCGCGCGCAGAGCGGTTTCCGGCGCCGGCCGCCGGCCACGTGGAATAAACTCCCGGTTAACTGGCATATCAATATGGCATATTTCTCTCATGAAACCTTCGCCGGATTGCCTTAGCCGACGGGCGTTCATGCTGGCTTCGCTGCTGGGAACCGTGGGTTGTTCGAATGAACCTCCGCGCGGCAGCCACACGTCCGATGCCGGGCCTCGCGTTCCGGTCCCCGTCCGCCTGGTTGACTTTTCCAATTCCGGAACGAGAATAGGAATTGTGACCACCGAAAAGGTATTCAAGAGCGATGAAGACTGGAAGCGCCAGCTCACTCCGGAGCAGTTCGCCGTCACCCGTCAGAAGGGGACGGAGATGGCCTTCACGGGCAAGTATTACAAACTGCATGAGCACGGCACTTACCGTTGCGTGTGCTGTGGTAACGCCCTGTTCAGCTCCGAAACCAAATTCGAATCGGGCACCGGCTGGCCGAGTTTTTGGGAACCGATCGCCAGGGAGAATGTCACCGAGGAGACCGATTCAAGCTACGGAATGATGCGTACCGAGGTGCTGTGCCGCAAGTGCGACGCGCATCTGGGGCACGTCTTTCCGGATGGGCCGCAACCCACCGGCCTGCGCTACTGCATGAACTCTGCCGCGCTCGATTTCGTGAGGCAGGACGCGCCAAAGTAGCGGCGGTCAATCCTCTCCAGCCACCCGGGTCTGCTTCCATAGCCTGTTCGCCGGCACGAAAAGGACCGCACCGGCGCACAGCGCAGCAGCGTTAAACACGACGAACGTGCGGCAGGTGGCGGATGGCCGCTTCAACAAAGATCCAGCCGGAATCCAGTGGTCCACCGCCGCCAGGCCATACAACAAGGCCTGCCCGCCGACGGCCGCCACGGCCCACGCCTTCGGAAGCCAGAAGCTGCTTACGGCCACCACCAGCAGCGCATAAGGCAGCAGCAGCCTACCCAGCTTGTAGGAGAAAAAATGGAATCCCACCGGCGTGATCACGTTCATCAACTTTGGATAACTGCGCACCACTTGGAACAGTCCCGCCAGGGTGCGTACCTTGCGCTGAAACTCCACTTCCAACCGCGTCGGGTAATCGTAAGCGATGGCCTGGCGTTCGAAGACGAAACGATAGCCCTGCAAAACAGCCGCCAGCGGCAGATAGGCATCGTCAATCAGCGCTCCTGCAGGCAACGGACGGGCCAGCTCGCGCCGCAAGGCGTAGATGCAACCGGTGGCCACCAGCAGCGAATCCACCGCGGTCAGCTTGTCCCGCAGCCATTTTTCGAAGCGCCAATAGTGCCCGACGTCGGCTTCCCCGCCCCGCCCCCCTTCCACGAAAACCATTTGCCCCGAAGCTCCCCCGACCCCGGGATCGCCCAGACACGCCACCAGGTGGCGCAACGTACCCGGCGCGAGGCGCTGGCGCACATCCGTGAAGAACAGAATGTCGCCCGCCGCCCGCGCGATGCCGGCGTTCAGAGCCGCGGCCTTACCGCCGTGCGGTACCCGCAAGAGGCTGACACCCTGCGTTTGGAATTCAGCCGCGATCGCATCGGTGTGGTCCGTGGATCCGTCCGAGATCACCAGAATCTCCACAAGGTCCCGCGGATAATCAAGCTGCAGAATCGATTCCAGCTTTGCCCGGATCCATTTCTCACCGTTGTAAACCGCCAAAAGTACGGTCACCGTTCTATCGCGCAACTCCTTGCGGAGCGGTTTCGGCCTCCAACGCGCCAGCGCGGCCAACAGCAACGGGTACCCGAGGATAATGTACGAGGCGAAGCCGGCGCCGGCCAGAAAGAGGATCTGTGCCACTTGAACCAGTCTATCGACTGGTATTGTCGCCGTGGCGTGCGAAAATGACAACTTCGATGCGCCTTCTGATCGACGCCGTTCCATTACTGGTGCGCAGCGCCGGCGTAAAAAACTATCTGTTTCACTGGATATCGCACCTCCGGCGGTTGCTTGGCGCCGATCAGGTCGGGCTCTTTCCTTTCCTGGACCGTCTGCCGGAACTGGATCACGAGCGCTCCGTGGCGGACGCTCCGGGCACCCTGGCCCGCCAGGCGATGCTATTTGCGCTGAACTTGCGGCCCAACCATGCGGTGGATTTCGTGGAACCGCCGGCGGATGTTTTCCACGCCACCAAACTGCTCTATCCGCCCCGCCGCGCGCTCTTGACCGCGACACTGCACGACACCACCTGCTGGCTGATGCCCCAGTTCCATCAGCCGGCCAACGTGGCCGCCGAAAAACTCTTCGCCGAGCGAATCTGGAAACGCGCCGCCGGCCTGATCGCAGTTTCCGAAAACACCCGCCAGGATGCTATTCGAACTCTGGGTCTCGATCCGCAGGCAATTGAGGTGATCTATCCCGGAGTGGCCGAGCCTTATTTCAGCGCCACGGCCGGGACGAAGTATGCGTTCACCAAGCCGTACGCCCTTTACGTGGGCACGGTCGAGCCGCGCAAGAATCTGGATCTTTTGCTGGATGCCTGGCAGGCTCTGCCGGCGTCGATACGGGAACAGTTTGATCTGGTGCTGGCCGGCCCCGAAGGCTGGCAGTCGGCCCAGACTTTAGCTCGGTTGCGCATGGGCGGCCGGGGGATTCGCTATCTCGGGTACGTGCCGGAGGCCGATTTGCCGGGCCTGACTGCCGGCGCGGCCCTATTTGTTTATCCGTCGCTCTACGAAGGGTTCGGCTTCCCTGTGATGCAGGCCATGGCTGCGGGCGTGCCCGTGATTACCTCAAACGTGTCTTCCCTGCCCGAGGTGACTGGCGGAGCCGCCGCGCTGATTGATCCGCGCAGCCAGGCCGAACTGCGCGACACGATGGCCCGTCTGTTAACCTCGCCGGCCGCCATATCCGCCATGGCCGCCGCGGGGTGCGCACGCGCGCAAAGTTTTCGGTGGGACGCGTGTGTCCACCACTCGGTGGACTTCTTCAGGCGGATTCTGGAGAGCGCCTAGCTCAACGCATAGTCAGCTCGTCGGTCAAGACCCGCTGGCAGTACTCCAGGTTCTCGTTCACTTCCGCCCGCTCGTCGAGCGCTTTCCCCAAGCTCGCCAACAGGTACAGGATGAACACGCCGCGGGCGCCGGGAGTGGCCGCCAGATCGAACTTGGTTCGCCAGTTCTCTCTCCTCCGCCGCGCCATCTGCATGCTGAAGTGGAAGGCGTCCCATCCCAAAGGTACTCCGCCCTCGCAAGCCTCCCAGTCGTACACCATGAGCCGTCCATCCACCACGCGCGTGTTCCACGGTACGAAATCCCCATGCGAAAAGCCGCACGGAACCGTGACCTTGTCCAGTTCGCGCCTGGCCGTCGCCAGCGCGGCCGTGCCCAGCCTCTGCCAACGCCAATCGCAGCGCCAGCTGGCCTCGTCCCACCGCCCGCCAACCTCGTCCAGGACCCGCAGCCCGGCTTTGTCCACCCGCCGCAGCCCACCCAGGTTCTCCAGAAACTCAACGTGCATCGCGGAGAGTTCCACCGGCCCCGGCCGGCCCTCCAATGGCGACTGGAACAGCAGGAAGCTGTCTTGCCACTGGCCTGCGTAGAGCACGCGTGGGACGTCAGGCTGCAGTCCGGAGATGTTGTCCAGAATGCGGGCTTCATGACGCACGCGATCGCTGGCCACCGCGGTCAACCCCAGCTTGATATAGCCCAGGGTCTCGCCGCCCGCGCGCATTACCTGAATGGTCAGCTTGCGGTATTTCCCCGGCGTGCCCAACCCCATGGCGAATACCGGACTGCGCTCCCCCGCCACATTCGTCACCAGCGCCTTCAGGCCCAGCGGCTCGCCCACGTACAGCGGATGCATCGCCCAACCGCTCCAGCCGGTCTTGACGAGCAGCCCCAGCAGGACCTTGCGCAAACGCCCGCCCATGTCGTAGGGGGTGTAGAACCGGAATCCCCCGAGGGTAGTGCGGCTATCGCCCAGAGGAAGCAGATAACGGGGTTGCTGGTATGACGGCAGCACGGCGAAGCGGTGACGCAGATGGTCGCCTTGAGCGGTCCGGCGGCCGGAGAATCGCTCCAGGGCCGCGTCCAGATCCGCGCTCTTCTCACTCTCGACGTGTGATTTCGCTAACAAAGCTGACCCTTATTTCATGCCGGTATCGCCACCATGTCAATTCGTCAGGGCACCGATCCGGTCCTAAGTTGGTTTCTGGTCATGGTCTACGAGTTACCCGATATCCGCAGAATGGCACCTTTCATTACTTTCATTACTTGGGTATTGACAGGAGATCGACGAAGCCCGTAACATACAGCTTCGTGCCATCTGATGAAGGCTCGTATAGAACCCTACATGAAGTCCCAGGAGGTCGCCGACGTTCTGGGAATCACCAAGCGCACGTTGATGAACTGGTTACGCACGAAACGAATTCAGGAGCCTGAACGCAACCAGGCTAACCGGTATCGACGCTGGACTACCCAGGACGTGGAGCGAATCCGGCAGGCCATCGCGGAGAAGAGCAGTGATTAAGATCGTGATTTCAAATCAAAGGGGTGGGGTCGCCAAGACCACCACCGCGACCACTCTGGCGCGCCTCTGGGCTGACCGGGGACACAAGGTGCTGCTGATCGACACCGATCCCCAGGGTTCAGTGGGCATGTCGCTGGGGCTGAAGGCCGACAAGTTCCTGCACCATTTCGTAGTCTACAACCACTTGTTCGAGAGCTGTCTGGTGCACGCCGCGCCCAATATCGACGTGCTTTGCAGCAGCCGCGAGACCATCCAGGCGGAGGCTTCGCTGATGGGAGTCCCGGCGCGCGAGATGTCCTTTTCCCTGCTCTTCTCCAAGGTGGACGAGCCGTACGAGATCGTGCTGATCGACGTGGCTCCGTCCATCACCTTGATGCAAACGTGTGCCATGGTTTACGCGCAGCGGGTCCTGATTCCGGTGAGCATGGATACCCTGAGCCTGCAAGGCGCCGGCGCCTGCCTGGAAACGGCCCGCATGATGAATGAGCTGTTTCGTGTGAATGTCCGGCCGGCCGGGCTGCTGCCCGTCATGGTGGACCGCCGCTACCAGCACACCGCAGTCATGATGAAATCTCTGGAAGACCTTTCCGCCAAGTTCCACATCCCCCTGCTCCCGGCCATCCGCACGGACGTCACCGTGTCCAAGTGCGGCCGCGCGCGGCAGTTCTTGGTGGATTACGACCCCAAATGTAAGGCCATGGAAGACTACGAGATGGCCGGTACCCGGCTATTGGAGCTGATGCTCGATGAGCGAGCCGATCAAACAGAATCCCGCACCGCCCAAGCGGTCGAAGCGTAAGCCCGCAATGGAGCCCCTGGGCTGGGACGAGATCGTCAGCCAGCCCGGCATGGGCGGATACCTGTCCTTCCTGAATGGTCCGGTTCCCCTACCCCACCTGCAGAATCCGGGCGCAGGGCCTGTACTAGACCCTGGGGTTGATTCCACTACTCGGACCGATCCGATAGGAGCGGCTGAACCAACTACCCTACCTATAAAAACCCCTGCCAACTCTCCAGCCCCTGGGGTTGTATCAGCTCTTCCAGACGGTCCAGTCCCTGTGGTCGAATCAACTCCTCCAATCGCCTCAGCATCAGGGCTCGCAACAGCCCGTGCTTCGGCTGTTATGACCCCTGAGGTCTTTTCAATCCCTGTGGCTCAAATAGGCCCCAGACTGCGAATTCGGAAATGCGCCGCCACGCACGATGGCCACTCCCTGGGCGAGGAGGTTCTTTACCAGGCGCTTTGGAAAGCCGCCCGCCCCGAATCAGCCGAAGCCCGCTCCATTGTCATCGGCTGGCGAGGTATGTCGCAACTCTGCCGCATGACCCCTAAGAACTGTAAAATCAACACGCAACGTCTCATCCGCAAGCTCGCCCTGGAAGTCCTGTCGCCCTATAACACCCCCGAGTCGATCGGTACCACTTACCGCGTATATTCCGACGAGGCTACCCTGCGGCGGCGCAGCGATGCAGGGTTGCAATGGGTGATCCGGAGCAGGGGAGTGGAGTTCGTCGATCCGCGCACGGGATCGGCCATACTGCCCAACTGTGCGGTAACGTGTTGAGCTAGCCCGGCCTCCGAATTTCCCAAAAAATATTGGAATTACTGCCTGTTACCGCCACTAATCCTCTCTAAACCAGCAGGCAGCCATGCGGATTTGCATCGTAGGCGGCATTTTCGATAAGCCGGCGGAGTATCGCGCGCAGCACTCCATCTCACCCGAGACTGTGCTGGCGGGGGGGCTCCGCCGGCGCGGCTGGAAGGTGGTCGAGTGCGGACATGCCGATCCTCTCGATCTCGCCGACTGCGATCTCGTGCACGTCCACCACTTCGGCCGGGCCGCGCTACGCCTGGCCGCGCGGAAGCAGCGGCCGCCGTTCGTCCTCACCACCCACGATCCGTTTTCAATGAACCGCCTGCCCGTGGGCTGGAAGCGCCGCTTGACCGATAGGCTGGTCCTGCACCGCGCGGATAAGGTAGTGGCGCTTTCCAATGCGGAACGCGAGTTCCTGATGCGCCGCCGGCGCCTTGCGCCAGAGCGCATCGCGGTGATTCCTAACGGGATTAACTCGGCGATCTTCGACCGCCCAGCGGAGCCCCCCGCATCCCCTGGCAACCTGCTTTTGTTTGTCGGCCAGTTGAAGGACTTCAAAGGCCTGGGCTATTTGCTCGATGCCATGCCCGCGGTGCGCCGCTCGTTTCCGGACGTGCAACTGCAGATCGTCTACCAGACCGATGCGCAGTTGGACCGCTACCTGGAACAGACGGCCTGGCTGCGGCTCAATGGTTGCGTCGATTTTGCCGGCTCCCGCACGGCCGCAGCTCTGGCGCAACTCTATTCCACCACCGCCATCGTAGTCGCGCCCAGTCTGGGCGAATGCCTATCCACGGTCGTGCTCGAAGCCATGTGTTGCGGCGCCGCCGTAGTGGCCACTGACGTGGGCGGCATCCGCGAGCAGTTGGATGACGAAACCGGCGTGATCGTGCCGCCGCGCGATGCGGATGCCTTGGCGCATGCCATCCGCGCCCTATTGGCCGATCACGACCGCCGCCACAAAATGGGCGCGGCGGCGCGAAAAAAGGCCCGTGCGCAATTCAACATTCAAAAGATGATTGACCGGCACGTGCGGCTATACGAAGGGCTTCTCTACAGCGATGAGCGAGCTGCTTAATTATTCGGACACGGAATTGCTCCGCTTGGCGCAAACGGTCTACGACATACCATCGCTGGCGGCCTGGCGCGCCGCTGAGTTGAAGGCCTTGCGGCGCTGCAAGTTCGACGAGCCTGTGCTGGAGATCGGCTGCGGCAACGGGCGCTTCACCTCGCTCCTGATCCCACGCGTCGATTGGGGCGTGGATATCAACCCGCGCGAAGTGGAGCTGTGTGCGCGGAGCAGCACCATCTATCGCCGCGTAGGGTGTATGGATGCGCGCCGCCTGGAGTTCGCCGATGGCGTTTTCGCCACCGTCTTCGCCAATTGCGTGGTGGAGCATATCCCGGACCTGCCGCGGGTGCTGGCCGAATGCCGGCGCGTTCTGCGCCCTGGCGGATCGTTCATCGCCACCGTCCCGCTGGCCGAGATGAACCGCCACCTGCTGCTCCGCACCGCCTGGTACGGGCGGCTGCGCGCCGGGCAGTTGCGGCATCTGAACCTGCTGGCGGAGCGCGACTGGATGGCGGCCCTGACCGAAGCCGGTTTCAGCATCATTCAGACCGAGCCTTACCTCTCGGCCCACATGTGCGAGCTCTGGGACCGCGTGGACGGCCCTTTGTGCATGGGCGCAGGTCCGCTGACACTCGGGCGGGCATACCGCTTCACCACGCGGCTGATGCCCGGACCCCTGCGGTCGGGATTGAATCGTCAATGGCAACACTACTTTATAAGAGCGCTCGAGTCGGATCATTCCGAGACGCCGTGCGCCATGTTGATACAGGCGCGGACGGCCCCGCAACAATCTCCCGACCCGGACGCCTCCCAGCCGCCGCCCGCAATGTAGGCGTGGTCCTGGGTGGCCAGGCGGCACTCTCGGCCAGCCGGTTCGCGGCGCTGCTGCTGGTTTCCCATTCGCTCGCGCCCGCGCGTTTTGCGGAGTGTGCCATCTATGCCAGCAGCAGCCTGGTGATGGGCAATCTGTGCGAGCTGGGCATCAACATCTCCTGCCTGAAATTCGCCGCCGGCTCTTCCGGTGAGGACTGGCTCCGCACTGTCTCCCGCTTCCTGCAGCTGCGATTGGCGCTCACCGCCTCGATCATCACGGCCGTATGCCTGCTTGCCCCCACCGCCAGCACCCGGCTGCTGAAGCATCCGGAATACGGCGCCGCGCTACGCCTGGCGTGCGCCAGTGCGGCCGTGGCGTCGGTGTCGTCATTCAGCCTGGTCCTGTTGCAGTCGCGGCTTGAGTTCGCGCGCATGTCGCGGTTGAGCGCGGCAGCCGCCACCCTGCAGATTTTGCCCGTGCTGCTGGCGACGCGCTTCCGGTGGTCGGGCCTCCACTGTCTGTTCGCGGGCGACGTGTTCAGCCGGCTTTGGATCGTGGCCGCCAACCTGGGTCTGCTGGCGGCGGTGCTGGCGGCGGCCAGGCGCCCCGGACCGCGTCCCGCCTGGAAATCGATCGCGACGTTCGCCAACTGGGTTACACTGTCCACGGCCATCGGCTCGCTCTACAACTACATTCCATCGATCGCCCTGGCGCGTTGGGCCACCGCCGCGGCGCTCGGCACGTTTACTCTGGGCATGTCGCTGACCGGCGGATTTGCCCTGCTGGTCAACACCACCAGTACCGTTCTGCTGCCCGAAGCTGTTTCGGCCTCCACTACAGGCGGCCGGCGCGATTACTTGCGCAGTTACATGACCGGAGCCGCCCTGCTCGGCGGCGCGCTGCTCGTAGCCACCTGGCTCTGCGGTCCGCTCGCCGCACGCCTCTTTCCTGCGGCCATGCCGGATGCCGTCCTTGTTTTTCAGCTCCTGGCCACCGCACAGATCGCCCTGCTGGTGGCAAATCCGGTGCAGTTCCTGCTCTACGGCGCGGGACGCCCGCAATGGTGTACGGCGTCCGACGGGCTGATCACGTTGCTGTTCGGCGCCATGGCGGTATGGCTGGCGCCGGCCTACGGCGCGATCGGCGTGGCCTGGGCCCTGTTGCTCGCGCAGACCGGCGTCAAATCGGCGCTGTCGGCGGGCGTGGGACTTCGGGGCTGGGGACTGCGCCCATGATGCGCGTTGTTCTGATTTCGACGCTGGCCATCGTCGCCGCGGCCGTCCAATACGCCAACGGATCCCCCGCCGGGGCGAACGCATACCTGTTTTTCGCCGTGCTACTGGTTTCCTTCGGCATTTATCGGCGCGGCATGCGCGGCCTGACGTACTGGCTCAGCCTCACCGGACTTGTGGAGGCCTGGTTCCTCTTTGACTACTGTTTCTACGGCACCGCCGTCGCCGTGCTCGGGCGCAGCAAGACACCGCTGGCCGCCTCCATGGACGAGGCCTATTCGCGTACCTACCTGGTCGGCGCTCTGGCCTTCGTGGCGTTCGCCTGTGGCGCGCACGCCGGCTTCGCGCGCTCCGCCGCCGGCCGGGGCATACGTCGGCTGTTGCAGGTGTGGTCCCGGCGCGAAAGGTTGTGGCGGAATGTCTTTTTCCTGTTCACCATCGGCGGCATCCTCGGACTGGCGGTGTTGCTGCTCGATTCCGAAAGCCGCGATCGTCTGTTCTACGAGCATGTCGGCCTGGCGCCCCGCCCGGGCATGGGCCGCTATTCGGACTTGTTGTTCATGCTGCCCACCAGCGCCATAGGGCTTTGGTATCTCTCCGGACCAAAGCGGCGTTATTCGCGCGTGCTGACCATGGCCGGATTGTTTCTGATTGCGGCTATCCATTTGGGCTTCGGCAGGCGCCTGATGTGGGCCGGCACCATGCTGCTGGTCTTCCATCTCTGCCGGGTGCGCGGCATCTTCACCTTGCGGGCGCGATACCTGGCGGTGGCCCTGCCGCTGGTGCTGCTGGTGTCGCTCTGGCTCGAAGGCAGCAAGAACCTCGGATGGTATGCCGCAACGGAAGCCGTGGACGTTCGCGCGCTGGCCGACGGCAACCGGGTTTTCGACATGGTAGACAACTCCGTGGGCCGCTTCGACACCACCGCGGCGTTGATCACCAATCGCGAAACACTGCCGTATTATTACGGTGAAACATTCCTGATGGCCCCCTTGCAGCTCCTGCCGGTCTCGGCCGGATTCGAACGGTCCCGCGGCGTGCGTGAGGAATTGGGTGAGCTGATCTACGGCGCATTCGGGCAGGGGCTGGTCTCGCAGGAAGCCTCGCTGGTCGGCGAGTTGTACGCCAATTTCAGTTACCTCGGCGTGATGGCCGGATTCCTGATAGTTGGGTTCGGGGCTGCGTTTCTCGACGGGCGCTGTCATCACAGCCGCCGGCCGATGGTGGCGCTGGGTTACGGCCTGTGCCTGTTTCGCGCCGTGCATCAACTGGCTACCGCGTCCACATCGTGGTTTCCGCTCACCTTTTTGGCATTTCTCCCATGGCTGTGCGCCATGGCCGTGACGCGGATGCCCTGGAGGTCTGCCCGGTGATCGTACACGTGGGGCCTTCCCATCTGCCCTTGCCCGCGCGCTTGGGCGGAGCCGTCGAGCGCCGCATGCTGGAGCTGGCCGAGGCGCAGGCGCGCGGCGGTGAGCGCGTCATCGTCTATTCCGGTGCCGCGGAGACCGGGTGGCGGGAATACCGCGGCGTGTCCATCCGTTATCTGGGTGGCGCGCGCACGGAATTTGCCTTGCGCTTCGTCCAGGATGCCGCGCCTCGCCGGCCGCGCATCGTTCACGTGCACAATCGCGCGGAGATTGCCTGGCTCACAACCGCGGCCCGACTGGCGCCGGCCGTGCTGAGCTGCGATTACCATTTCGAACCCTGGCGGCGCTTCGCGCATCTACGCAAGATCACGAAAGCCGTATGGCGCCGCTGCCTGCTGGCCTGCGATCGCATCGCCCCGGTCTCGGACTATTGTCTCCGAACGTACCGCGGCTATTGGGATTTACCCGGTGACAAAATGGCGCTCATTCCCAACGGCGTGGATTGTGCACGCTTCCACCCGGACGCGGCTCTGCGCGCGGAATGGCGCGCACGGCTGGGACTCGACGGGCACCCCATGATTCTCTACGCTGGCAGGCTCTGCCGGCAGAAAGGCACCGACCTGCTGATTGCCGCTTACCGCATGCTGAAACGGCCGGCAAAGCTGGTGGTGGTGGGCCCTTGCGAGCGGTTCGGCGAAACGCGTCTCGGCGAACTGGTAACCCAGGTTTCCGAGGCCGGCGGTACGCATCTGCCCCCGCTGGACGACAGCGATATGCCCGGGATCTACAATGCCTGCGACATCTTCGTCATGCCCACGCGGGAGCTGGAGATGTTCGGCATGGCCGCGGTGGAAGCGCAGGCCTGCGGCAAGCCGGTAATCGCCAGCGATCACGGAGGCCTGCGTGAGACGGTGCCGGAGTCCGCCGGGATGCGTTTTCGCCCGGGCGACGCCGCCGCGCTGGCGGCCTGCCTGGAAACCCTGCTGGACCGTCCGGATCTGCGGCGCACTCTCGCATTCCGCGCCATTCAAAACGCGGCGCGCTACGACTGGCCGCGTATCGCGGAACGCTGCCAGGAGGTCTACGCCGGACTATGAACTCACCGTTGGTCAGCATCGCTATGCCGTTCTATAACGCCGCGCGGACCCTGGACGCCTCCATCCGCTCCATCTTGCTGCAGAGCCACCAGAATTGGGAACTGCTGCTGTGCGACGACGGTTCCACCGATGCCGGCCGCGACATGGCGCTCTCTTTCGACGATCCCCGCATCGTGGTGTGGGGCGACCGCCGCCGTCTGGAACTGGGCGCGCGCCTCAACGAGTGCATCGAACGCGCCAACGGCCGATACGTGGCGCGCATGGACGCCGACGACATCGCCTATCCACGCCGCCTGGAAAAGCAACTGCATTTCCTGGAAGCCCATCCGCAAGTGGACCTGACCGGCGGCTGGGCCGTCCTGTTCGCCGATACGGGTGCGCCTGTCGGCAAACGCACCGATCCCGCCTCGCATGGCGACATCGCGCGCCGGCCACTTTATTCGTTCAAACTGATCCACCCCACGTTCATGGCTAAGACCGCCTGGTTCCGGCGCTATCTCTATCGCGCCGACGCCATCCGCTGCGAAGACCATGACCTGTTGTTTCGAGCTTGCGCGGAGAGCCGCTTCGCCAACCTGCCGGAGATCGTGCTGGGGTACCGCCAGGGTTCCATCAATTTGCGTAAACAACTGCGCTCTCGCCGGATGTGGTGCCGGTGCACCGGCCATTATCTGAATGCGTCCGGACGCCTGCGGGTGGCCGCCGTGGAAGTGATGAAAGGCGTCCGGGACGCCGTGGCTGTGGCGGCCCATGCGGACACCGCGTGGCTGCGGACGCGCTCCGCGGCGCTCACCGAAGATGAATTGCGGGAGTGGCGGCAGGTATGGGCCTCGGTGTCATGACTACCGTGGCTACACAGGCAGTCGTCTGGCCCGCGCCGGAATACCGCACGGTGGCTGCCAGCGTGCGCCATCTGTTTCGTTTTCTGGGACTGGATGCGGCAAATCCCCTGGGCCGCTGGATACGTCCCGGAATGACCGTGGTGATCAAGCCGAATTGGGTGAAGCATGAATCCGGCGACAGCCAGGGCCGCCACGTGCTCTACACACATGCAGCCGTCGTGGGCGTGCTGATCGACGCCGCGCTGCGGGCCCTCGGCGGCCAAGGCCGTGTAATCGTGGCGGATGCCCCGCTGCAAGGTTGCGATTTCGCGCGCTTCCGCGGCCAGAGCGGGCTCGCCGAAATGGAAGCGGAGTATGCGGACGAACCCGTGGACTTTCTCGACCTGCGGCGCCAGTGGGCGGAGATCGACGATGCCAGTAGTTACGTGCGCGCTGTGCGTCCGCTGGCGGGCGATCCGCGGGGCTATTCGCTCGTGGACCTCGGGCCGCGCAGCCGGCTCATGTGTTTCAGCGTAAATGCGCGCTTCGGCGTGACGGATTACAGCGCTAAGGCCACCAATGGGCATCATCACGGTGTGCATCGGTACCTGGTCAGCAACAGCGTGCTGGGCGCCGATGTCATCCTCAACGCGCCCAAGCTGAAGACCCACATGAAGACCGGCATCACGGGAGCGCTAAAGAATTTTGTAGGCATCATCGGCTCCAAGGACTGCCTTCCGCACTTCCGCCCGGGCTCTCCGCGGAACGGAGGCGACGAATACCCGGATGGTAACTGGATCAGCCGGGCCGCCAGTCCTATGCGCGAGTTGTTGCAGACCCGCGCGCCATTGTGGATCTGGAAGCTGGCGCGGGCGGGCGCACGCGCGTCATCCCCGGCGGTGATTCACGGGGGCGGCTGGCACGGAAACGATACGCTATGGCGCACCATTCACGACCTGGTGGATATCGCGCGCAATTACGGCCCCGGGGGCGTTCCCAGGGCGCAACCCCGCACCATCCTGACGCTCGTAGATGCCATCGTGGCCGGCGAAGAGTGCGGCCCCCTGAAGCCCAGCCCCAAGGATTGCGGCCTGCTGATCTGGGGAGAAGATCCGGGCATGGTGGACGTCGCCTGTGCCACCCTGATGGGATTCGATTGGCGGCGCATCCCCCTGTTGAGGCATCTATGCGACCCCGAAGCGCGCGCATTCACCGCCTTCCAAGGGGAGCTGGCCTGGCACGACGCTGCGTGGAATAGCGCCGGCCCATTTGCCGCGCCGGTTGGATGGGCTGGGGAGATCGAGGCCGAGCGAAGGGAGTAGACTAAGTGCATGGCGGCGTCGGCCATCGTACCCGTAGAAGAATACCTGCGGACCTCCTACCAGCCCGACATGGAGTATGTGGACGGCCAGCTCGTGGAGCGGCACGTGGGTGAGCGCTGGCATAGCCGGCTCCGGACGCTGGTGATTCTTCTGCTCGGCAGCCGGGAACGTCAGGCAAGTTTCACGTTTTGACGGAGCAGCGGATGCGCGTCATGGGGTCGAAACAGCGCTACCGCATCCCCGATGTCTGCGTGATGGCGCTGCCCTATCATGCCGAGCCTGTGATTACGGATCCACCTCATCTGGCAATCGAGATCGTGTCTCCGGAAGATGAGACGGCCGATCTCCTGACCAAAGTGGCCGACTACCTGCGCTTCGGCGTCTCGCACATCTGGATCGCGGACCCGTACAAGCGCACGGTGCAGGAAGCCGGCCTCGACGGCATACGGTCCTGCCCGGATCTGTCGGTTGAGACGCCGCTGGCCGGCCGCGTGGATTTCAAGGAGCCGTTCGCGCAGCTCGACCAGCCCACTAACTAGCGCCGAGCCGGCATATCCCTGCTGTATCACTGGAGTCTTCAAAGTATCGGCCCACATTTTCAGAGATAAACATCCGGTTTAAAACCACAACTACATTTCACGACGTTATCGAAATGCTGCAACGGCTTTATTCCGCGCTGCCCATCTTCCTGCAGCATGCCTGCGCCACGGCACAAGGCGCCCGCTACCACCATTGGCGGTACGGAGGTACCTTCCAGGCGCATCTGGATATGCTCCGGCGCGCGGAACGCCAGCCCGCGGAGCAGATGCTGGAATTGCAGAAGGCCGGGCTGAACCGGTTGTTGCAATTTGCCTGCGCACATGTTCCGCATTACCGGAAACACGGAACGTCCGCACTTACTGCCAAAGACCAAATCCGGGAACGGCCGGCAGACTTCCTGGCAGACACACGGCAGCGGACGGCGCTCATTCCGTGGCACACCAGCGGCACCACGGGGAAACCGCTCACCGTCTTCTATAACCGCGAGGCCATGCAAAAGATGTGGGCCTTCGTCGAGCTGTATCACAATACAGCCGGCGTCGACAGGCGCCAACGGCGGGGCCAGTTCACCGGGAAAATGATCGTCCCGCCGGAACAGCGGGCGTCCAAGAGAGTCTATTGGCGCCGCGACCTGGCGAACCACGCGCTTCTGCTTTCGACCGTGCACCTGCTGCCCGAGAATCTGCCATACTACGCCGCGGCCCTGGAACGCTTCCAACCGGCGTATCTCTCCGGCTATCCGTCCGCGATGTACGTGCTCGCGGATTACTATCGGCAATCGGGCCGCACCGCGCCGAAACTCAAGGCCGCGCTCACTTCCGCCGAGACCCTGCTGGATCACCAGCGGCGGGCGATCGAAGAAACATTTACAACGAGGGTTTCCGATCAGTACGGTCAGGCCGAAATGCAAAGCTTCTGGTACGAGTGCGAAGCCGGCAGCATGCATGCGCATCCTCTGGCCGGAGTTACCGAGATCCTGCGTGCGGATGGCACGCCCGCGGCGCCGGGCGAGATGGGTGAAGTCGTTTTGACAGGCTTGGTGAATTACGCCATGCCACTGATCCGATACCGCGTGGGCGATACCGCCCGTTTCGCGACCCAAAGTTGTCCCTGTGGCCGCGGCATGCCGGTGATCGAGGAAATAGGCGGCCGTCTGGACGATTTCGTGTTTACGCGCGAGCGCGGCTTTCTGGGGCGTCTGGACCCCGTGTTGAAGGGCATCCACAACATCGTCGAAAGCCAGATCGAGCAGCCGTCGCTGGATCTCCTGCGAATCCGGTTCGTGCCCGCGCCACGCTTCACGAATGACGATTTGCAACTGCTGGAAAATAACCTCCGCGCCCGGGTGGGACGGAGCATACACCTGGAGTTCGAGTGCACCAATCATATTCCACGATCGGCGAACGGGAAGTTCCGCTTTGTGATTTCAAGGCTGGAGCCGGGCGTCCTAAAGTCGTGCGCGTCATCACGCGGCTGAATATCGGCGGCCCCGCCATACACACCGTGCTGCTGACGCGGGAGATGGCCGTGCTCCAGTATCGCACCGTGCTGGTGGCCGGAAGCTGCGAGCCGGCGGACGGCGACATGAGCTACCTGGTGCAGTCCGGCGATCCGGTACGCTGGGTGCCGGAGCTTTCGCGCTCGGTGCAACCCTGGCGCAATCTGCGGGCCTTGTGGCAGCTGTGGCGGCTCCTGCGCCGCGAGCGTCCCTTGATCGTGCATACCCATACCGCCATGGCGGGTTGCCTGGGTCGCCTGGCGGCGGTGCTGAGCGGAGTGCCCATCATCGTCCACACTTTCCACGGCAACAGTCTCACGCAGTACTTTTCGCGCCTGCAGGCGGGCGTCTTTCGCGGCATTGAGAAGGTGCTGGCGCGCTTCACCGATGCTTTGTGCGTGGTGTCGCGGCAGCAGGCGCAGGAACTGAGCGCCCGGTTGCAGGTTGCCCCGGCGGACAAGTTTCGCGTGGTGCCGCTGGGGCTCGATCTGAATGACTACTTTGCTCTGCGCCCGCCGATGGATCACGGCTCGCTGACCGTCGGCTGGTTCGGCCGCATGGTGCCGGTAAAGAACGTAGCGCTGCTGGCCGCCACCATCGAGACCGCGCTGCGACGCGGCCCGGACATTCGCTTCCTGATCGCAGGCGATGGGCCGGACCGCGCGCTGCTCGAAGAGCTGATTGCCCAATATCCCGGGCAGGTACAGTGGCTGGGGTGGCAGCGCGAGATTCTGCCTGCCATGGCGCGCTGCGACGTGCTCTTGCAGACCTCGCGCAATGAAGGTACACCCGTGGCGCTCATCCAGGGCATGGCGGCGGCGCGGCCGTTTGTATCTACCGCGGCGGGCGGCGTAATCGATATGGTTTCGGGCGGCGTCCGGCGTGAGGTTGATGGCGCGCGCTGGTACGAAAACGGCGTGCTTTCGGACGCCAGCGCCCACACCCTGGCTACCGCGCTGATTGCCCTGGCCGAAGATCGTGCGCTCAGTTCGCGCATGGGTCTCGAAGGGCGCGTGTTTGCCGGGCAGAATTATCGCAAGGAAGCGCTGGTGGGCAACCTGGATGCGTTGTACCGCGAGCTGATACGGAAAAAACATCTGGAGGAACGATGAACGTATTGATCACCGGCGGGGCTGGATTCATAGGATCCCACCTGGCCGAGCGCTGCCTCTCGGAGGGCTGGCGCGTCGCTGTGCTCGACGATCTTTCGACCGGCGCCATCAACAACATCGAACACCTGAAGGCCCGGCGCGACTTCTCTTACCGGATTGACTCGGTCTTCAACGAACCCCTGGTCGCGGAGATGGTGGACGCGGCCGACCTCGTCTTCCACCTGGCTGCGGCGGTGGGCGTGCAGCGCATCGTAGATAGCCCTGTACAGACCATCGAGACCAATGTGCACGGCACCGAAGTCGTGCTGCGATGCGCCGCGAAGAAAGGCAAGCAGGTAATACTGGCATCCACGTCGGAGGTGTACGGCAAAAGCACCAAGCTGCCGTTCCGCGAGAGCGATGATCTGGTGCTTGGCCCCACGACAATCGGCCGGTGGAGCTATGCGGCATCCAAGGCGTTGGATGAATGGTGGGCGCTGGCATATGGCCGCGAGCGCAAGCTGCCGCTCATCGTTCTGCGCTTTTTCAATACTGTCGGTACGCGGCAGACCGGCCGCTACGGCATGGTGCTGCCTAAATTCGTGGGGCAGGCATTACGCGGCGAGCCGCTAACGGTTCACGATACGGGCGAACAGCGCCGCTGCTTTTCCTATGTAGGCGACGTGGTGGAAGCCGTGGTGCGCCTGGCCCAGACACCGCTGGCCCTCGGCGAGGTCGTCAACATCGGCAACGACCAGGAAGTGACCATCAACGAATTGGCGGCGCTGGTTAAAGAGATTACGGGATCG
>Ga0070731_10000989_pt1 | contig 31902 bp, 33 predicted proteins | sample Coa_R1_2_FD_66448 | JGI IMG/M metagenome (GOLD analysis project Ga0070731, IMG submission 66448) | Surface soil microbial communities from Centralia Pennsylvania, which are recovering from an underground coalmine fire - Coalmine... | ecosystem: Environmental > Terrestrial > Soil > Unclassified ... | reverse complement strand
GCGGCGGCGGCCCTGACCAGGAATGTTCTGCGATCGATTTGCATGATTGATAGTGTAGCCCGATCTTCAGTATCGACTGTAAGGATATGTCCGCGGAAACGCGGGGCGAGATGCGCGAAGTGTGCGCAACTGTCAGCGTTGCGCGCGTGTCAAGCGAGCGCCAGCGCCATGACGCCGAAGGCGATGCAGGCCGCGCCGGCGATGCGCAGCAGCCAGTCGCCCTCGCCCAGCAGCCGGCCGCCGATCAGCGCGGCGAACAGCATCGACACTTCGCGCGCCGGCGCGACGTGCGACAGCGGCGCCACCTGCATGGCGTAGAGCACCAGTACGTAGCCGATCGGGCTGATGGCGGCCACCACCAGCGCGTATTTCCATTGCCGGCGCCACAAGCCGGCCAGCGCGGCACGGTCGCGCAGGACGGCGGGCGCGAGGAACCCCAGGCGCACGAAATTGGACAGGTAGTCCAGCAGAATCGGCGACATCAGTACGATCTTCACGGCATAGCCGTCCACTACGGTGTAGGAAGCGATGAAGACGCCGGTCGCAAGGCCGTAGATCATGCCCTTGCGCACCATCGCTTTCTGGGCAGGGTCGTGCGCCGCGCGGAACAGCGCCGGGCCGCCCGCGATCAGGATCACGCCCGCCGCCACCGCGGCGATGCCCAGCAGTCCGAAGGCCGTGATGCGTTCTCCCAGCAGCAGGATCGCCACGAGCGACGACAGCAGCGGCCCGGAGCCGCGCGCCATCGGATACACCACCGTCAGGTCCGCCCTGCGGTAGCCGCGTAGCAGGGTGACGTAATACAGCACGTGCAATATGCCGCTGACGGCGATGAACGACCATTCGGCGGCGCCCCAGGCGGGCACCACGTTCCAGCCGAACCACAGGCCCACGGGCGCCCAGATGACCGTGCCCAACAGGCTGCTGAACGCGGCGAAGCGCGCATCGCCGCCGGCCTTCTTGGCGGCGATATTCCAGATGGCGTGGATCAGTCCGGCGAGGACGACCAGCGCGAGCGCCGAGGCGGGCATGGCGAAAGGTAGCAGAGGCGGAATTCCATCCGCTAGACTTCCGGTAAATGACGGACGAAAAATCCATCCGCGTGGCGGTGCTGGGCGCAGGCGCGGTGGGCTGCTTCTATGGCGGCATGCTGGCGCGTGCCGGGCACAGCGTCGTATTGATCGGCCGGCCGCTCCACGTCGAAGCCTTCCGCAAATCGGGCCTGCGTTTCGAGGGGCTCAAGTTCGACGAGCGCATCCCGGTCGAGGCCAGCACCGAGGCCGAAGCGGTACGCGGCGCGCGCTTGGTGCTGTTCTGCGTCAAATCCACCGATACGAAGCAGGCCGCCGCGCAGATCGCGCCCTTCCTCGATCCCGGCAGCATCGTCGTCAATCTGCAGAATGGCGTCGACAACACCGAACGAATACAAGCGCGCGTCAAGCAACCCGTCATTCCCGCGGTGGTCTATGTCGCCACCGAGATGGCCGGGCCGGGGCATCTCAAGCATCATGGTCGCGGCGATCTCGTGATTGGGCCGGATGAGCAGGTAAAAGCCTGGTTCGAATCGGCCGGCGTAGCCGCCGTGATTTCGGACAACATCGCGGGTGAACTCTGGGCCAAGCTGGTGGTGAACTGCGCCTACAACGCCCTGTCCGCGATTACCCAGCTCCCCTACGGGAAAATGTTCGAGGGCCACGGCATCCGCGACACCATGCGCGACGTCGTCGAGGAAGCGCTGGCCGTCGCCAAGGCGAGCGGCGTGCGAATGGCGCCCGACATGCTGGCGAAGACCTACAACATCGCCGAGGCGATGCCCACGCAGTACTCATCCACGGCGCAGGACCTCGCGCGCGGCAAGCCGACCGAAATCGACCATCTCAACGGCTACGTGGTGCGGCAAGGCGAAGCGCTGGGCATAGCGACGCCTGCAAACCGTACCTTGCATGCGCTGGTGAAGCTGATCGAGGCAAAGTCGCAGGCGAAACCCTAGGGCGCGGAGCCTCCTCTGTGTGACGCCGCACGGACTGCGCGCTGCCTCCCCGATATGGTCTCCGCATACAGGAGACCATCATGTCCGATCATCCTATTGTCTTTGTAGCGGTTGCCATGCTGTTTGCCGCGATGGCGGCGGCCGCGGACCCAAGCGATTCGTCCTCCGCCAGCGGGCGCGATCCGGCCGTGCGGGAAGCCCAGGCCGCGAAGCAGGAAGAGCAGCAAGGCCGCCTGAAGAACGACGCCGATCGCGATCAGCGCGAGCAGAACAAGTACGCCCGCTGCGACTACCTGCAGGGCGATGACCGCGAATACTGCATCCGCCGCATGAACGGCGAAGGCACCGTCAGCGGCAGCGTCGAAAGCGGCGGCATCACCAGGGAACTTCGGGTGCCGGTGCCCGCGCGGTAAAAGCGGAGACTGGCGGTGTCCGCAAGCCGGGCGCTGCTCGATCGGCTACACGATCTTGAGCTGGAAGGGCGTCTCGGTGCGCTTTCCCGGGTCGTACTGGGATCGACCGGTGTGATTGACGTGCTTGCCGTAGATGTGCAGGGAAACGGTCACCCGATCGGTCTCGTTCCATACACTGTGGATCGTGCCCGCCGGCATGGCGAGGACATCGTCTTCGACGAAGACCTTCCTGCCGGCTTTCTTCAATTCGGCGTGACCGGGACGGCTCCGATCATCCGATCGCTTCCAGAACTCGTTCCGCTCCGGGCCATCGATCCCGACGACGACGGCCCATGTCCCGTGGTCGTGTGGCATCGTGCCGCGATCCGGGAGCCAGCTCACGGCGAAGACCGCCAGCGTATGGTCCGGCTCTTCATGAAGCAGATGCACGCCGAATCCCTGTTCCGCGTCCGCCTCGTACATGTAGTCCTTCAGCCACGCCTGCTTGCTTGCCGCCGCCCGGCGGGCGAGCTCGCGAACCGTGGCCAGAATCTCCTTTTCGTCTGGATTGTCACTGCAGACGCGCCTCAATTCAGCCGCGAGCCGATCGATGCCGAAAACCTGTTGGTCCATATTCATTCCTCCGCGCACCTGAAACTCTACAACCCGCCTATCGTTTTGAGTCTAGTTCCGTCACTGAACCAGCCGGTCCATGCCGGATACATCGGACTCGCCCTTCTTGGGATCGATCAGCTCGGGGCGGAGGATCGAGCCGAAAATGTCGTTGTCGAACTTGACGTACTTCTTCTCGCCGGCTTCGAGACGGAAAAACACGACTTTCGCCGTCATGGTCGTCGTCACCGCATAGCTGCCCGGCGGCAGGTCCTTGAGATATACGCCGGGCCGGATGAACTTGCCCACCTTGTCCCCGTTGATCATCACGATGGAAGTGTCGATTTTGAACGTCGAACCGATGGTGCCGGTCCGATAGAAATACACGCGCCCTTTCCCCGCCTCGACGGGAGGAAATCCCGGGCCGCCCCCCACCAGCGACTGCACCGTCGCGCACGACGCGACGGCGAGCAGAAGCGCGCTGCAGATGAATGTTTTGACGCTACGCATCAGGTCGGTTGCAGGACATGGATCACCCGGCTGGCGATGAAGTCCTTGGTCTTGGCGCCGTAGGCGGCCATGTGCGGCGTGGCGGCATGCGCCTTCAGCGCGTCCATGCTTTCCCACTTCTCCACCACGAGAAAGGTATCCGGACCGTAGGCCGTCTGAAATTTGAGCGCGGGCTCGGCGTCCACGGCGGCGCCGTATTCGATGCAGCCCTTTTCGGCGCGCACGGCCGGGACGTTGGCGCGGAAGTGCGCGAGTATCGGCTCGCGCTGGCCGGGCTTGGCGGTGATGACGGCGATGACGTGGATCATTCCGGGCTCCTCGGCCGGTTGCGGAAACTTGACAATACCAGCACCGGCACCCACTCTTGCCCGAGGAGGAAACTAACATGCTCAAGCATCCCCGCCAGGGGCGCCGCGCCATGCTGTTGGGCGGCGCAGCAACGCTGCTGCTGCCGCAATTCGCGTTCGGACAGGCAAAACCGCTGATCCGCATCGGCGTACCCACGAAAACCTATTTTCCGACCATCATCGCGGAGACGGCGATCCGCCAGAAACTGTTCGACAAGGAAGGCGTGCAGGCTGAGCTCACGATCTACCGCAGCGGCGCGGAAGGTTTCGAGGCGCTTGCCGCAGGCGCCGCCGACCTGATCTACAACTCCTCTTCCAGCGTCGCCGCGGGCCTGGTGAAGGGCGTCAAGTCCAAGTGCGTCGCCAACGGCGCGCTCGGCTACTACGGCTGGCACATGATGGTGAAGCCGGATTCGCCGATCCGGAAACTCTCCGAGCTCGCCGGCAAGAAGGTCGGCATCACCTCGGCCGGGTCCGGTTCCGACATCCTCGCGCTATGGGCGCTGGCGGACCAGAAAATCGAATTCACCCGCGTGCCGCTGGGCGGCGGTGGGCTGGTGCCCAACCTGCTCACCGGCAACGTCGACGCCACAGTGCTCTATTCGCCGCTCACCTTCCAGGTGATGCAGGCGAAGCAGGCGCGCTCGATCGCCGATTTCGGTCAACTGGTGCCGGCGCACTCGACCGGCAGCTGGATCGCCACCGACAAGATCATCGCCGAGCGCTCGCCGGCGCTGCAAAAAACGCTGAATGCGCTTTACGGCGGCGTCGCCTTCCTGCGCGCGTCCAAGAACCGCGCCGCCGCGGTGAAGCTCATCGCCGAGATTGACGAAATCGCCGAGCCGGTCGCGGCGGCCGAGCTGGACAACAACATCGTCAGGCTCTCGACCAACGGCGAATTCAAAAAGGAATGGATGGATCGCGCGCTGGAGATGGCCAAGCTGATCGGCATGACCAACCTGGCCCCGGTCAACGACATCTACGTCAACAACTTCAAGCCGGTCCCGACCGCGTAGTGAAAATAATCGCAGCTCGCCTGGCGCTGCTGGCGCTGGTGCTGGCGGCGTGGGAATTCCTGCCGCGCTACGGTATCGTCAACCCGCTGCTGCTGCCGCCGCTGGGCGACGTGCTCGCGATGCTGGGCGAGCTGCTGCAGCGCGCCCAGGTGCGCGAGGCGCTGGGAGTCTCCGGCGCCGAGGTGCTGCTCGCTTTCGTGGTGGCGGTGCCGCTGGGCGCCGCGCTGGGCGTGCTGATCGCCGAGAGCGACTACCTGGGCGAGGTATTCAAGCCGATGCTGTTCATCGTGTTCGCGATACCCAAGTCGATCTTCCTGCCGATGTTCATTCTCGTTTTCGGCACCGGCTTCCAGCAGAAGGTGGCCTACGCCGCCTTCACCACCACCTTCGTGGTGCTGATGAGCGCGGCGGCGGCCATAGAGTCGGTAAAGCAGGATTACCTGCTGGTCGCGCGCTCTTACGGCGCGACCCGGATACAGGTCCTGGCGCGCGTCTACGTGCCGAGCATGATGCCGCTGCTGCTCGAGACGCTGCGCATTTCCATGATCTTCAATTTCACCGGCGTGCTGATCGCCGAGATGTACGCCTCGCGCACCGGCATCGGCCACATGATCGCGAGCTGGGGCGAGAACTTCCAGATGAAGCAGCTGTTCGCCGGCGTGGTGCTGCTTGCCGTAGCAGCAGTCGTGTTCAACGAGATGGTGCGCTGGCTCGAGACGCGGGTGAGCGCGTGGCGGACATGATCCCCGCGATAGATATCGAGGGATTGAGCCATGTCTATGGTGGCGCGGAAGGCGCCGTCGCCGCGCTCGAAGACGTCTCTCTCAGCGTTGCCGCGGGCCGCTTCACCGTCATCGTCGGCCCGAGCGGCTGCGGCAAGACTTCGTTGCTCATGATGCTGGCCGGGCTGCGCGCGCAGAGCCGCGGCGCGATTCGCGTCCTTGGCGGGCCGATGCCGGCGCCCGATCCGCTGCGCGTCGGCGTGATATTCCAGGAAGCGAGCCTCTATCCCTGGCTCACCGCGCTGGAGAACGTCGAATTCCCGCTCAGCCTGCGCGGCACGCCGAAGCCGGACTGCCGCAAGCGCGCCGGGGCGATGCTCGAGCTGGTCGGCCTAAGCGGCTTCGGCGAACGCTACCCGCACGAGCTCTCCGGCGGCATGAAGCAGCGCGTCTCCATCGCGCGCGGCCTGGTGCAGGATCCGCCGGTGCTGCTGATGGACGAACCCTTCGCCGCACTGGACGAGCAGACGCGCATGACCATGGGACACGAACTGCTGCGCATCTGGTCGACGACCTCGAAGACCGTGGTCTTCATCACCCACAGCCTGACCGAGGCGGTCTACCTGGCCGACGAAGTGCTGGTGATGTCGGCGCGGCCGGGCCGCATCATCGACCGCATCGAGGTCCCGCTGCCGCGCCCACGCAGCTACGACATGATGGCCACGGACGTGTTCGGCCGGCTACGCGACCGCATCTGGCAGCAGATCCGCAAGAGCGAGGCATGACGCGCTCCTCTCCCGCCCTGGTCCGCCGCAGCATCCTTGCGGCACTGCTGGTCGCGTGGGAACTGGTGCCGCGCACGGGTCTGCTCCCGGAGCTGTTCCTGCCGTCGCTCTCCAGCACGCTGTCGGTGCTCTGGAACGACTGGCAGACCTACGGCAGGGCGCTGCTCGTCACCCTCTACGAAGTGGCGTTCGCCATGGTGATCGCCTGCGGCGGCGGCATCCTCGCCGGCGCCGTGGTCGGCGGGTTCGCGCGCCTCCGGAACCTGCTGCTTCCAGTCGTCTCCAGCCTGTATGCGGTTCCCATCGTGATCCTCTACCCGGTATTCACCGCATGGTTCGGCGTCGGTTCGGAATCGAAGATCGCCTTTGCCGGCATCTACGCCTTCTTCCCGGTGATGCTGTCGACGGCGGCCGGCATCCAGACCATCGACCCGCAGTTCCTGCTCGCTGCGCGCAGCATGGGAGCGAGCCTGCCGCAGCAGATCGCGCGCGTGATCATCCCGGCATCCCTGCCGACGGTCTTCGCCGGCCTGCGCCTGGGCGGCGCGCTCGCCATCATCGGCGTGGTGGTGTCGGAAATGCTGACCGCCGCAGCCGGCATCGGTTACCTCGTTACGCTGAACCGCACCATCCTCGACAGCCCGCGCGTGTTCGCCGCCATATTGATGATCCTGCTGCTCTCCATCGCCTACTATCTGCTGTCGCGCGCGATCGAGCGCCGTTTCGTGGTCTGGCAATCCGTCGGCAAGCCGCTGCAGCCCGCGCAATCGACCGTCTGAGGAGTTCCCATGGCCGCCCTGCCCACCCATTTGCTGCCCACCACCGTGGTGGGCAGCTATCCGCAGCCCGACTGGCTGGTAAACCGGCCGCTGCTGTCGAAAGTCGTGCCGCGCACGCGTATGCAGGAGATCTGGCGCATCCCTGGCGAATTCCTCGAGCAGGCGCAGGACGATGCCACGCTGCTCGCCATTCGCGACATGGAGCGCGCCGGCATCGACATCATCACCGACGGCGAGATGCGGCGCGAAAGCTACTCCAACCGCTTCGCCACCGCGCTGGAAGGCATCGACCTCGTCAATCCGGGCCAGGTGAAGACGCGCTCGGGCCAGATGACGCCGGTGCCGCGCGTGGTCGGCAAGCTGCGGCGCGGCGGCGCGGTCGAGCTGCGCGACATGCAGTTCCTGCGCGCCAATACCGTCCTGCCCGCCAAGATCACGCTGCCGGGGCCGTTCACCATGGGGCAGCAGGCGAAGAACGAGTTCTATGGGGACGACGAAGAGATGGCGATGGACTTCGCCGCGGCAGTCAACGCGGAGGCGCTCGACCTGCAGAAAGCGGGCGCCGACGTGATCCAGCTGGACGAACCCTGGCTGCGCAACGACCCCGAGGCGGCGAAACGCTACGCCGTCAAGGCGATCAACCGCGCGCTGCAAGGGATCACCGTGCCGACGGTGGTGCATCTCTGCTTCGGTTACGCCGCAGTGGTGCCGGGCGCGTCGAAGCCGACCGGCTATTCGTTCCTGCCGGGACTGGCCGACAGCATCGCGCAGCAGATTTCCATCGAAGCGGCACAGCCGAAGCTCGACCTCGGCGTGCTGAAGGACCTGGCCGGCAAGAAAATCATGCTCGGCGTGCTCGATCTCGGCACCGACGCCATCGAGACGCCCGCGCTGGTCGCCGAACGCATCCGCGCCGGCCTGAAATTCGTAAAGGCCCGGGACCTGATCCCGGCGCCGGACTGCGGCATGAAATACATGCCCCGCGAGGTCGCCTTCGGCAAGCTGAAGGCGCTGGCGGAAGGCGCCGCGATCGTGCGCAGGGAAATTTCCTGACCCCGCGTCAGTTCAATCCGCGCGCGCTCCCGAGGCTTTGACGACTTTGGCCCATTTCTCGGTTTCGCTCTTCAGAAACGCGGTGAACTCCTGCGGGGTGCTCACCTGGATTTCGAAGCCGAGCGAAGCGAGCCTTTCGCGCACCTCCGGCGCCTGCAGCGCTTTCGCCGTCTCCGCGTTTAGGCGGCTGACGACGTCAGGCGGCGTGCCTGCGGGCGTCATGAGGCCGAACCAGTTGCTCGCTTCGAAACCGGGCAGCCCGGATTCTGCGATCGTCGGCGTGTCCGGCATCGCCGAGGAGCGGTGCGCGCTCGTCACCGCCAGTAGGCGCAGGCGGTCTGCCTTGACCAGCGGCACCACCGACGGCAGGACCGGAATGTAGATCGACACCTGCCCGGCGAGCAGGTCGGCGATCGCGGGCTGCCCTCCCTTGTAGGGGATGTGCAGCATGTCGACGCCCGCCATGATCTTGAACAGTTCTCCCGCCAGGTGCGCGCTGCTGCCGATGCCGAAGGAGGCGTAGGTCAGCTGCCCCGGTTTCGCCTTGGCGAGCGCGATCAATTCCCGGATGTCCTTCGCCGGCAGCGACGGCAGGCTGACGACGCCGTCGGGAACCCAGGCCAGCAGGCTGATGTGCGCGAAGTCGCGCTGGCTGTCGAACGGCATCTTCGCCTGCAACGTGGCGTTGATGGCGTGGCCGGTGATGTTGTCGACCAGCAGCGTGTAGCCGTCCGGCGGCGCCTTCGCTGCGGCCTCCGACCCGATGATGCCGTTGGCCCCGGCCCGGTTCTCGATCAGCACGGGCTGCGCCATGTTCTCGGACAGCTTCTGGCCCAGCGTGCGCGCGAGGATGTCCACCGTGCCGGTCGGCGGCCAGGGCGCGATCAGGTGGATGGATTTCGCGGGATAGCCCTGCGGGAAGGACGGCGCCGCGGCTAGCGCCAGCGCGCACGCCACCACGAACGCGCCTGCGCGAGACCTCATGCCACCTTCCGTAGCTTCTGCAGCGAACGCATGCGCCACGGAATCTTGCTGTCCGGAAAAGCTTTCGGATACTCCGTGTAGCTCACTTCGCCGACGTAGATGTCGCCGCGCGAATCCACTGCGAGGCCGTGGGGCGCAATGAACTTGCCGGTTTCCAGGCCGGGACCCGCCTCGCCGCCGAGGCGCGCGATGAGCTTGCCCTTCGCATCTACCACCGAAAGGCGCGGCCCGATATTGGGCATGCTGCGGTTCACCGGCATGCCCGGCCCGAGTTCGCCGATGATGAATTTCAGCTGCACGCCGCGGCAGCAATACAGGCCGCAGGGCCGGTGCATGTTGACCCATTGCGTCTCGTACCTGCCGTTGCCGTCGAACACCTGCACGCGATGGTTTTCGCGGTCGGCGACGTAGACCCAGCCATCGGTATCGGTGACGATGTTATGCACGATGTTGAACTGGCCCTGGTCGGTTCCCGGCTCGCCCCAGGACAGGAGCCGCTTTCCGTCCGGCGAATATTTGTGCACCTTGGCGTTGCCGTAGCCGTCGCTGACGTAGATCTCGCCCTTTGGCGATAAGGCGGTGTGCGTACAGCGGTGAAAGGGTTCGCCGCTCATGTATGCCGCCGGCTTGCCGGGCACGCCCAGTTCCAGCAGCACCTTGCCGTCGGTGGTGCACTTGCGCACCACGTGGCCGCCGTCGTCGGTCAGGTAGAGGATATCGTCGGCGTCGATGTGCAGGCCGTGCGCGCGCGGATACTGGCCCTCTCCCCAGGAGCGCAGGAAGTTGCCGTCCCGGTCGAACACCATCATCGGGTGCTCGCCGCGGTTGAAGCAGTAGACGCGGTCCTTGCTGTCGCAGGCGACCGCCGCCACGTCCTTGAATTCCCAGCCCTCGGGCAGTTTCGCCCAGTCCTCCACCACGCGGTAGCGATGCGCGCCGCTCCCCAGAATCACAGGCATGAGATGCAGTCTCCTGACTAGAGTCCTTGATGTTTCATTCTCGCCACGTCACGCACGAGGCCGTCATTGCCGATGGAAATAACGACATTGAGAAAATCTCCGTAGTCGACGGTCTCGTATTGAAGATCGCGCAGCCCGCGCTTCGGGTAATCGATCGTCCGCGGCGATGGCCCGAGCAGTTCGAGAACCTGCTGCTCGGTCGTGACGCCGGGCTTGATCTTGTCGAGCAGGGCGAGCGGCACGAACCTGCCGCCCGCATAAGCGCCGCCCGCGACGAGAATCCCGGCTGCGAGCGCCCCCGCAGCAATCAGAATCCGCGTGCGCCCGGCCTTGTCCACTGCTTTTCTTCCGTCAATCCTAGGGCTTGACGAACTTGAGGACGAATTCGTCCTTGGGTTGCGGCGGGTCGGGGGTGTTTTTGTTGCGCGGGTCGTTCGGGTTGCGCAGGAAATTTCCCTCGGCGACCAGGCGGAAGCCGGCGGCTTCGACCTCCTTGCGCAGGAAGGCTTCCTCGACGCGATGCAGCGTGCCGGATTCCGAGATTCCCGTGCCGGGACGGCCCGAGTGGTCCGCGATCACGTATATGCCGCCCCGCTTGAGCGCGGCGAATACCGCGCGGTTCATCTGCGCGCGGTCGACGCCGATCCAGCCGAGGTCGTGGTAGTTGAACATCAGCGTGACCAGATCGAGCCCATTCGAGGCGAATTCGGCAGGCACGGGGTCTTCGAACCGCTGCACGACGGCAGTGATGTTTCCGGCAGCCGGATTTTTCGCCCGCTCGGCAAGCGCCTGCGCCGAATTCGGCGGCGCTGCGGGACGTGGCGCAGCCGCGGCGGGTGCAGCACCGCCTTCAGGTACCACTGGCCCCGGCGCCTGCTGGTCCGGATTGCGCGGCCGGCTCTGCCCGTAGACGCGCCCGGTCGGGCCGACCGCGCGCGCAATGAGTTCGGTCGTATAGCCGCCGCCCGCACTCAGATCCAGCGCCACCATGCCGGGCCGCACTTCGATGAAGGCCAGCATCTGTTCCGGCTTGCGCCGCAGGTCGTTGGTGCGGTCCGCCGCGCGCCTGTCCGGGCTGGCCACGATCGCCGCAATCTGATCCTTTGACAGCGGCGGCGCGCTCGGGGGCGTGGTTGCGCAAGCGCCCAGCAAAAACGTGATCGCGGCGAGGAACGCAAGTCGGAGCATGAGCATGATTTTAGTGGATCAACCGCCCAAGAGGGCGGCCACCCCGTCCACCAGCCAGGCGACGCCGTACGCGAACGCGGTCGCGAGGACGAAGATGCCCAGGCTTCTCGTCATTCCCTTGGGCAGGTCGTTGGCGTCAGCCCAGCGCTTGATGAAATAGCCGGCGACGAAGAACGCGATGGTGGAGACGACGAGACTCAGCACGGGACCCTCAATCTACCCGATCCGGGAGGCCTGCAAATCAGTTCCAGTATATTTGTTCCGATGACGAACGCCCGGCTCGCCGCCGATATTGGCGGCACGTTCACCGACATTGTGCTCGAGCACGCCGGCAGGCGTCGTTCCGCCAAGGTGCTGACCACTCCGCGCGCGCCGGAGGAAGGCATGCTCGCGGGCATCGCGCAGGTGCTCGCTGCTGCCGGGCTTTCGCCGCGCGGCGTCGGCGTCGTGATCCACGGCACCACTCTCGCCACCAACGCGCTGATCGAGCGCAAGGGCGCGCGCACCGCGTTCATCACCACGACCGGGTTCCGCGACGTGCTCGAGATGGGCTACGAAAAGCGCTACGAGCACTACGACCTGGAACTGGAGCTCCCGGCGCCGCTGGTGCCCAGGGAACTGAGATTCCCGGTGACGGAACGCATGACGGCCAAAGGGGAAATCGACACGCCTTTGGACAGAAAATCTTTTGAAGTTCTCGCCGGAAAGATAAAAAATTCAGGCGTCGAATCCGTCGCCATCGGCTTTTTGCATTCCTATGCGAACGATTCCCACGAAAAGCGGGCGGCAGGATGGCTGGCCGCCGCCCTGCCCGGCCTGCCGATCACGCTGTCCTCCGTGGTCTGCCCGGAGATCCGCGAATACGAGCGCTTCTCCACCGCCTGCGCCAACGCCTACGTGCAGCCGCTCATGGCCAGCTACCTTGAACGGCTGGCGGCGGAACTGAAGCGCCGCGGCTTCGCCTGTCCGCTGTACTTGATGACCTCCGGCGGCGGCCTCACCACGCTCGAGACCGCTTGCCGTTTCCCGGTGCGGCTGGTGGAATCCGGCCCGGCCGGCGGCGCGATCCTGTCCGCGGGCCTGGCGCGCGAGGCCGGCATCGCCGAGGTGCTGTCCTTCGACATGGGCGGCACCACCGCCAAAATCTGCTACATCGACGGCGGCCGTCCCGAGCAGTCGCGCAAATTCGAGGTTGCGCGCGTCTGGCGCAACCTCAAGGGCAGCGGCCTGCCGCTGCGCATACCCGTAACCGAGATGGTCGAGATCGGCGCCGGCGGCGGTTCGATCGCGCGGCTCGACGAATTGAAACGCATCCGGGTCGGGCCGGCGAGCGCCGGCGCCGAGCCCGGCCCCGCCTGCTACGGCCGCGGCGGCCAGGAACCGACGGTGACGGATGCCAACGTGGTGCTCGGCCGCATCGACCCGGACGCGTTCGCCGCGGGCGCGCTCAAGCTCGATCACGCCGCTGCCGAGCGCGCCGTGCTGGGAAAAATCGGCAAGCCGCTTGAACTGGACGCTCGCTGGGCCGCGGCCGGCATCGGCGAGATCGTCGAGGAGAACATGGCGAGCGCCGCGCGCGTGCACGCCATCGAGCGCGGCAAGGTCGCCGAGCGCTGCACCATGATTGCCTTCGGCGGCGGCGCGCCGCTGCACGCTGCGCGCCTGGCGGCGAAGCTCGGCATGCGCAAGGTGCTCGTGCCGGTGGATGCGAGCGTGGGTTCCGCCGTCGGCTTCCTGCGCGCGCCGGTGGCCTTCGAGGTCGTCCGCAGCCTGCAGTTGAGGGATGATGCCTTCGATTTTTCCCGGGTGAATCTCCTGCTCGAAAAAATGCGGCACGAGGCCACGGCCGTCGTCGCCGCCGGCGCGCTGGGCGCGAAACTGGAAACGCGCGGCAGCGTGGAGATGCGCTACCTCGGCCAGGGCCATGAAATCTCCATGCCGTTGCCGGCGCGCAAGCTGGCGGCGGCGGATGCCGCGAAGCTGCGCGCGGCATACGAGACGCGCTACGAAGAGCAATTTGGCCTGCGCATTGCCGACGTACCCGTTGAGTTCCTGACCTGGTCGGTGATTGTTTCGACTGCTGCCCGGAAGTTTAAGCATGCGCAAGCTGCCGGAAAAAGCCGCAACGCGGTTTCGGGCGACAAACGAACCGTGTTCGATCCCGCGTCCGGCAAGCGGCACAGCATTGCCATGTTCCGGCGCAAGGATCTCGCGCCGGGGATGCGCCTTGCGGGGCCGGCCCTGGTCGTAGAACCGCAGACGACGACGCTGGTGCCGCGCGGCTGGCGCTGCCGCGTTGCCGCCGCGCGGCACCTGATTCTCGAAAGAAAACCATGAAGACTCAAAAGCGGCAACTGATCCGGCAGATCCTGTGGAACCGGCTGATCGCGGTGGTCGAGGAGCAGGCCAACGTGCTGCTCAAGACGGCGTTCGGCACCATCACTCGCGAAGCGGGCGACCTTTCCGCGGGCGTCTACGACACCAAGGGCCGCATGCTCGCCCAGGCCGTCACCGGCACGCCTGGGCACGTGAACACCATGGCGACGGCGGTGGCGCATTTCCTCGAGCGCTTTCCCCCGGCCACGCTCGAGCCGGGCGACGTGCTGGTGACCAACGATCCCTGGATGGGCACCGGGCACCTGTTCGATTTCGTCACCGTGACGCCCGCGTTCCTCAAGGGAAAACTGATCGGCTTCGTCGCCTCCACCTGCCACGTCATCGACATCGGCGGCCGCGGTTTCGTGGCCGAGGCGACCTCGGTCTACGAAGAGGGCATGTACGTCCCGCACATGAAGCTGATGCAGGCCGGCAAACGCAATGAAACATTGTTCGCGATGCTGATGGGCAACGTGCGCGAACCGCTGCAGGTGCGCGGCGACATCCTCAGCCTGGTGTCGTGCAACGAAGTGGCGGCGCGGCGCCTGGCGGCGATGCTGCAGGAATTCGGCCTGACCGAACTCGACGCGCTGGGCGAGTACATCGTCTCGACCTCGCGCGCCTCGATGCGCGCGGCGATCGCGAAGCTGCCGCGCGGCACCTGGTGCGCATCGATGCTGCTCGACGGCTACGAGTCGCCGATCGAGTTGAAGGCCGCGCTTACCGTGACGAGGAACGAAATACACGTCGACTACGCCGGCAGCTCGCCCGCCTCGCGCTTCGGCATCAACTCGCCCAAGTGCTACACCGACGCCTACACCTCGTTCGGCGTCAAATGCATCGTCGCGCCCGGCATCCCGAACAACGCGGGCTCGCTGGAAGTCGTGACAGTCTCCGCGCCCGAGGATTCCATCGTCCATCCGCTGAGACCGAGGGCCGTGACTGCACGGCATGTCATCGGCCAGATGCTCCCCGAGCTGGTGTTCGACTGCTTCGATGCGCCTCTGGGCGGCAAGGTCCCCGCCGAGGGCGCGGGCGCGATGTGGCTCCTCGGCCTCTCGGGTGGGCCTCAGGTGGAGGGTGCACGATCCGATGCGACGCGCTTCAGCGCCATCTCCATCGGCATCGGCGGCATGGGCGCGCGCCCGGACAAGAACGGCCTCTCCACCACCGCGTTCCCCAGCGGCGTCGGCGCGATTCCCGTGGAAGTCACCGAGGCGCAGGCGCCGCTGCTCTTCCGGCGGCGCGAATTCTCCGACGGTTCCGGCGGCCAGGGCGAGCAGCGCGGCGGCGAAGGCGTGGTGATCGAACTCGAAAGCACCGAAGCCGCGCCCTTCAGCATCGCCTGCGCCACCTTCGACCGCCGCCACAATCCCGCGCGCGGCCGCGCCGGCGGCGCCGACGGCCGCGTCGGTCGTGTCGCGCTGGCGAGCGGCAAGGTGTTGCCCGGAAAAGAAACCTACGTCGTGCCCGCCGGCGACCGCCTCGTCGCCGAGATGCCAGGCGGCGGCGGCTACGGCAAGAAGAAACCCTAATTCACTTCCTCGGCGAGCAGCGTTCTATTTACATTTGGAGTCCCCATGCATCACTACCCTGCGGACATCTACACGGAACCCGAACCGGATGCTGATACGCTGGCAAACCTCGGGCCGCTTACCGGCATGGCGGGCATCTGGTCCAGCGCTGCCGGGCAAGACGTCAATCCGAAGCCTGACGGTCCCGAACATCGGCGGTTCATCGAGCGCTACGAACTCCAGCCGATCGACGCCCAGACCAACGGGCCGCAACTTTTCTACGGGCTGCGCTATCACACGCGGATTGTGAAGCCCGATGATCCGGAAACCTTTCACGACCAGGTCGGCTACTGGCTGTGGGAGCCAGCCACTCGCGCAATACTGCTGATGCTGTCGATTCCCCGGGGCCAGACCGCGATGGCCATCGGCCAGGCAACCCCCGATGCGAAGTCATTCACGCTAGAGGCCGTGCGTGGTTCGCTCACCAACGGTATTGTTTCCAATCCTTTTCTCGAGCAGGCGTTTCGCACGGATCGATACACGATCAAGGTCGATATCCACGCGGATGGCACGTGGTCGTACGAGCAGGACACGCTGCTGGTCATACCCGGCCAGACAGAGCCGTTTCACCACACCGATCGCAACCGGCTGCGCAAGATCGCCGAGCCCACGCCCAATCCGACGGCGCTTGCGGCGCAACAGGCGGCCAAGTAATGTCCCAGCAGATGGCCGCACTCGATCAAGCATCGTCATATTCGTTTCGACCGGCCAACGAGCGAGATGCCGCAGAGGTGGCGGCGTGCGTAAAAGCTGCCTACCGGCACTACATTGAGCGTATCGGCAAGCCGCCGGGTCCGATGATGGACGACTATGCAAAGGTAATCCGGGAGCGTCGAGTCACTATTGCGGAAAGCCGGGGAAAGATCACGGCAGTGCTTGTTCTTGCAGTGACAGGTGAAGGATTTCTTCTCGAAAACGTGGCTGTAGATCCATCTCATCGCGGCAAAGGTCTCGGAAGAACACTCCTTGAGTTGGCGGAAGCCGAGGCGCGGCGCGAAGGATTCGAGTCGATCTATCTCTACACCCACGAGAAAATGACGGAGAACCGGGCTTTATACGCGAAGATCGGTTACGTCGAATTTGATCGACGCACAGAAAAAGGCCTTGCTCGCGTGTATATGAGGAAATCGCTTCAATGATGGCGCCGCCTAACTACCCAGTCCACCCGTTCAGCCGCCCGCGGCCTGATTCGCCGGGCCTCGACACGAAAGAAGATCATGTCTACCGCTGAAACGCTGGAACGCTTCATCGCACGAGTCGAACAGAACGCGCACGCCGAAGCCTGCGAAGAGTTCCACACGGCGCACTCGTCGATGCAGGAAAACCGGGCGCCTCCGAGGGTGGGGCGCGACGCGCATGTCGCGCACGAGCGGAAGATCATGTCGCGGGCGAAGTCTGTGTCGTCGACGTGCGTGCGCTCGGTGTTCGTGACTTAGTCAGCCGGCGACGACGGTCTGGATGGCCGCTAGGCAGGCTGCGCCAGATCCGCCTTGGTGGCCGGCACGGAGTAGCTGGCGTCGGCGTGCTTCGGCAACGCCTCCTCCCACGCCAGGTAGCGCGAGCGCAGGGCCACCAGGCGCTTGGGCTCGCGTTTGCCGAAGTTGGCGCGCTCCCGCTCGTCCTTCTCCAGGTTGAACAGGAACTCGTCGCCCTCGATGGAGAGGTACTTCCAGTCGCCCGAGCGCATCGCTTTCTGGCTGCGGTAGAGCATTTTCCAGAAAAGCTCCCGTGCAAACGTCTTTTCCGGTTTTTGAATCACCTTCAGCAGGCTTTCCCCGTCGAGCGGGTAATTCCCGTCAGCTGCGACCCCTGCCGCATCGAGAATGGTCGCGACCCAGTCCATCGTGATTGCGTGCTGCGCGGTAACGCCGCCCGCCTTCACTTTCGCCGGCCAGCGCACGATGTAGGGCACACGGATACCGCCTTCGAGCAGGTCCATCTTCTTGCCGATCAGCGGCCAGGTGTCGGAGAAACGCTCGCCGCCATTGTCGCTGGTGAAGACGACAATTGTGTTGCTCTCTAATTTATATTGTTTTAAAGAAGAAAGAATTCGACCAATTCCCTCGTCCATCTGCCGGATCATGGTCAGGTAGGTGGCGACCGAGCCACCATCGAAGTGGAATATCTTCTCGATGCGCTTCGATTCCGCCTCGTCGGCGCGCGTCAGCCAGGGCCAGTGCGGCGCGTTGTAATGGACCGAGAGGAAAAACGACTGTTGTTTTCTCCTTTTTATGAACGAAACCGCTTTTTCGGAAATGAGGTCGGTGAGATAGCCCTTGCGCGTCACCTCCTCCTCGCCTTCCCACAGGTCGTGGTTGCCCGCGGTGTCCTTGTGGCTGAAGTAGTCCATGCCGCCCGAGAGGGCGCCGAAGAATTCCTGATAGCCGCTCTTCAGCGGCCCGAAGTGCGGTGGGTAGCCGAGATGCCACTTGCCGATCAGGCCGGTGGCGTATCCGGCGTCGCGCAGCAGGGAAGGCAGGGTCGGATGCGAGGGCGGCAGCCCGAGCGCGGCGTTGCCCCGCGCGTTGCTGCGGATCGGCTCGTCGGCGCCGCCGCGCAGCCGGTGCTGCCAGCGCCCGGTCATCAGCGCGAAGCGCGTCGGCGAGCAGACCGAGGAGTTGGCGTAGCCCTGGGTGAAGCGCAGCCCGCCGCGCGCCATGCGGTCGAGCACGGGGGAGCAATCCGACCTTCCCCCGTAGCAGCCTAGATCGGCGTAGCCGAGGTCATCGGCAAGGATGAAGACGAAATTCGGCCGCAAATTACTTCTGCGCGTGCTGCTGTTCCTGCGCCGCGACCGCCACTTTCAGCAGCTGGTATTCCCGGCAGTCGGCGCCGCACAGCTTCTCGAGCTGCGCCAGGTGCTCCCGCGCCTTCGGCACGTTGCCCGACATCAGGTAGGCCTCGCCGATGTACTCGTGCGCGCCGAGGTGCCGCGGATTGATGCGCAGCGCCTCGTTGTAGTGGCGGAACACCAGGTCCATGGCCGGGTTCGGGCCCTTGCGCATCGAATAGGCATACAGGTTGTGGGCATCGGCGCTCTGCGGATTGCGCTCCACCGCTACGCGCAGGAGGGCCTGGGCACCCACCCAATCCTGCTTCGCGATCGCATCGCGGGCCTGCTCCATCTGCAGGTCCTTCTTGTCCGGATCCTTCGGGTCGGGCTTGGGCGTATCGGCCGCCCACGTCGTAGCGGCGGTGAACAGGGCTATGATAAATGCATGAATGAACGCGGTCTTCGCGGTGGCTTTCATCGGGGTCTCCTGTGGGGGATGCTGCTTGCCGTAACGTTAACATGCGCGCCGCTGGATGCAAGCCCAGCGCCGCCGGGTCCTCCTTCCAATAGAGCCGAGGCGGTGGCCGCGCTGGAAAACGTAGCCGCCAAGCGACGAGCAGAGGGGGTGGCCTGGATCGCGGCCTACGGCCATATGCAGGACCAGCCGCTGCTGCTCAGGCGGCTGCGCGACGACGACGAGTTCATCCGCGACCTGGCCGAGCAAGGGCTGTGGCTGCTCTGGAGCCGCTCGGGCGACGCCGAGATCGATCGCCTGATGGCGACGGGCGTCGAATACATGCAAGCCGGGCACCACGAGGAGGCGATCGCGGCGTTCAGCGACGTCATCCGGCGCAGGCCCTCGTTCGCCGAAGGCTGGAACAAGCGCGCCACGGCGTATTTCCTCGCCGGCGACCTGAAGCGCTCGCTCGCCGATTGCGACGAGGTGATGAAACGCAACCCGCATCATTTCGGCGCACTTTCGGGCTACGGCCAGATCTACTACCAGCTCGAGCAGTACGACAAGGCGCTCGAATACTGGCAGCGCGCGCTCAGGGAGAACCCGAACATGCAGGGCGTCGAGATGAATATCCAGGGCCTCGAGGAACTGCTCAAGGAAAAACGCAGCCGCGCGATCTGACTAGACGTAGTCCCGCGCGGCGGTCTCGGCGTCCATCGGCGCGCCGGTCAGGTTGCCCTGGAAGAAGTCGCAGCCGCAGGCCTTGAGCGCTTCGCGCTGCGCCTCGGATTCCACGCCGACGGCCGTCACCTTGAGCTCCAGCGCGTGGGCGAGGCCCACGATGCCCGCGATGATCGCCCTGCCGTTCTTGTGCACTTCGGCGACGAGCGACCGGTCGATCTTCAGCCTGCCCACGGCGAGCTGCTGCAGGCCGACCAGGCTGGAGTAGGCGGCGCCGAAGCCGTCGATCGCCACCGTCACGCCCAGGTCGCGCAACTTCTTCAGCACCGCGTCGGCGAGGTCGGCGTTCTGCATCGCCGTCGGCTCGGCGATTTCGAGCTCGAGCAGCTGCGGCGGCAGCCCCGTGTCCTTGAGCGCGCGCGCCACCATCTCGGCTAGCTTCGGATCGTGGAACTGGCGCGGCGACAGGTTCACGCTCACTCGCAGGCCGCTTTCCGTGCCGATGAATGTTGCCCAGCGGCAGGCCTCGGTCAGCATCCATTCGCCTAGGCGCAGGATCAGGCCGGTGTCCTCGGCCAGCTGGAGGAATTCCGCCGGCCCGACCACCCCGCGCGTCGGATGCTGCCAGCGCAGAAGAGCTTCGTGCGCCGCAGTGCGCCCGGTGGCCGCGTCGATCACCGGCTGGTAGTACACGCGCATCTCGCCCGCCTGCACCGCGCGCCGCAGGTCGCTCTCCAGCACGATGCGCTTGGACGCGGACTGGTTCATCTGCTCGGTGAAGAACTGGTAGTTCGCGCGCCCGGTCTCCTTGGCGTGGTACATCGCCGCGTCGGCGTTGCGGATCAGCGTCTCGGCGTCGCGTCCGTCGTCCGGGAACACGCTGATGCCGACCGAGGGCGTGATGGTCAGCTCGCGGTCCTCGACCTTGAAAGGCTGCGACACGGTCTCGAGGATCTTGGCGGCGACGTTGGCGGCGTCGGAGGAGCGCTTGATCTCCGGCAGCACCACCACGAACTCGTCGCCGCCCATGCGGCAGATCGTGTCCACCACGCGCAGCTGCTTGATCAGGCGCTCGGCCACCTCCCTGAGCACCACGTCGCCCGCCGAATGCCCCAGCGAGTCGTTGATGATCTTGAAGCGGTCCAGGTCGACGAACATCACTGCGGTCTGCTTGCGGTTGCGATGGCTGAGCGCGAGCGCCTGCGTCAGGCGGTCCTCCAACAGACGCCGGTTGGGAAGCCCCGTCAGCGCGTCGTGGTCGGCGAGGTGCTGGGCGCGCGTTTCCGCCTGCCGGCGGTCCGCGATCTCGGCCTGCAGGCGTTCGTTCGCCGTCTGCAGTTCCGCCGTGCGTTCTGCGACCGCGCGCTCGAGCGCGTCGCGCGAGGCCTGCAGCGATTCGCGCACCGCGCGCTCGGCGGTGATGTCCTCGTAGATCCCGATCGTGCCTTCCGCGGGATGCGCCGGGTCGATCGCCTTGGCGACCAGCTTGCACCAGAACAACGACCCGTCCTTGCGCCGCATTTGGCGCTCGCCGACATAGGCGCTTCCGGTCGCGAGGCGCGGGTACAGCTCGGTTCCCGCGGCCTCGTATTCCTCCCTCGACAGGAACATCGACTCCGTGGACAGCCCTACCATCTCGCCCGGGCCGTAGCCGAGCATTTCCTCCAGGCGGGGATTGCAGCGCTGGAACACCCGCTGGCGCAGGAACGCGATGCCCACCGTGGCGTTCGTCAGGATCAATTCCTGCTCGGCCAGCGCCCGCTGCACGCGCGCCTCCGCCTCGCGTTCCAGGGTCACGTCCTCCAGGCTCCAGATCCATTCCTGGTCGCTGCCGCCGGCGTCGATGCGCCGCCCACGCGTGCGGCACAGGAAGGTCGAGCCGTCGCTGCGCTTGAAGCGCCACTCCATGCTGTGCGTCCCGCCCGGCGCGGTGTTGCCGTGGGCAAGGCTGCCCGCCTGGGTCCACTCCTCGTCGCTCGCGAACAGGACCGACGAGGGGAGGCCGATCAGCGCGCCGGGCGCGGCGCCGACCATGTCTTCGAGGAAGCGGTTGCAGCGCTGGATCGTGCGGCTGCGCACGAAGGCGATGCCCACGGTGGCGTTGTCGAGGATCAGCTCCTGCTCGCGCACCATGCGCTGGATCTCGCCGTCGGCGCGGCGACGCTCGGTGATGTCCTCGAACAGCCACACGTAGCCCTTCTTCAGGTTGCCCGGCTCGAGCGCCCGCCCGGTGCGCCGGCACCAGAAGCCCGAGCCGTCCTTGCGCCGCAGCCACTGGTCCATCGAGGGCGACTTGCCGGCCTCGATCTCGGCGATGAAGCGCCCGCTGGCCTCGAATTCCTCGTCGGTGAAGTAGTACTGCCGGGTCGACATGTTGAGCGCTTCGCCGGGGCCATAGCCGAACAGTTCCTCGAAGCGGCGGTTGCAGCGCACGATCTTGCGCTCGCGCAGGAACGCGATGCCGATCACCAGGTTGTTGGCGATCGCCTGGTGCTCGGAAAGCAGGCGCTGCAGTTCCTCCTCCGAGCGCTTCTGTTCGGTGATGTCCTCCAGCAGCCACACCGAGCCGCGCGCCGGATCACCGGGGTCCACCGCGCGGCCGGTCGAGCGTTCCCAGAACACCGTGCCGTCGCGCCGCCTAGCCTGCATGACGTGGGTATGCGTCTGCCCGCGCGCCATTTCGGCGTGGCTCCCGGAGGCGAGCGCGTAGTTGCTGTCCGCAGCGTAGGTGGTCGAGGTGGGCTTGCCGTTCAGCTCGCCGGGCGCGAAGCCATACATTTCCTCCATGCGGCGGTTGCAGCGCACGATGGTCCGGTCGCGAACGAAGCAGATGCCGATCGATGCGGTGTCGAGGATCGCGTTCTGCTCGCGCAGCAGGCGGGTGACCTCGTCGGCATGGCGCTTGCTGTCGGTGATGTCCTCGACGATCCACACCGTGCCGCGCTGCGTGTCGGTCGGGCTGACCGCCTTGGCGATCATGCGCGCGAGGAAGGTCGAACCGTCCTTGCGCCGCAACTCCCATTCGACGTCCAGCTGGCGGCCCGAGCCTAGCAGCGGCACCGCGATACCGCCCATCGCCTCGTAGCTTTCGCGCGAGGGATATACCACCTCGCCCGGCTGGCCGATCAGGTCCTCGGCCTTCCAGCCGAGCATCTCGGCGAACTTCGGATTGCAGAGCGTGAACTTGCGGTCGCGCGTGAAGGCGATGCCGATGGAAGCATTGGCGAGGATCGCCTTGTACTCGAGCTGCGCGTCGCGGGGCCGGCCGGCATAGCCTGCGGGCGGCGATTCCACGCCGGGAGGAGCGGCCTGCCCGGAAGCGGAATCTTCGACTGGGCTGCGATCATTCATCGGTGCGAGATGGAATCGTACCCCCATTCATGGTCCTCGCGCTTGACGCTGCAGCCCTGCGGCGGCAGATGGATGACAACAAGGTCTCCTCTCGCTACCAGAAGCTCTCGACGGTAATCTGCCCCGGGCTGCGGCGCCGGTGCTTCTTCAGGCCGCGCGCAACGAGTTCCGCGGCCACGTCCCTGAGCATCTGCGGATTGCCGCAAAGCATGAACTGGGAACGCTCGGGCGAGATCGGCCCGGCGAGCGTTTCCAGGCGGCCGTCGCGGATCGCCTCCGGGACGCGGCCCGCGAGCGATCGCGGATGCGCTTCCCTGCTGACGAAGCTGACGTACCGGAGCTGCTCCCTGCGGGATTGCAGTTCCCGGATCGCGTCCCCGTACACCAGCTCGCTCGCGCGCCTCGCCGCGTGCACCAGGATTACGCGGCGGTAGCGCTGCCAGGGCGCCCCGGTGCGCAGGATGGACATGAACGGCGCGATGCCGGTGCCGGTGGCGACCAGCCAGAGGTCTTCCGCCGGGGGCACTTCGGACACGATCAGCCAGCCGGCGGGATTGTCCGCGACTTGGATCGCGTCGCCCGCCTTCAGCCGCGCGAGGCGCGGCGAGAGCGGACCTTCGGGCACGATTACGCCGTAGAACTCGAGCACCGGGTCGTCTGGCGCATTGACGAAGGAGAACGGCCGCGCAATGCGCTCGCCCTCCACGTCCAGCGCGATGCGCACGAACTGTCCTGCTACAAACTGCAGGCGCGGTGCGGCCACGCGCAAGGAGAACAGGCTATCGGTCCATTGGCGGTTTTCCAGCACCCGCCCGTCAAGCCAGCCGCTCATTGAACGGGATACGGCTCTATGTAGAGGTCCTGGACGTCGGCGCCCAGCACCACGATGGAGCCGCGGCGGCGGTTGTTGCCGTTGTCCGAGAATTCGAAGACGAACACGCGCCGGATCCTCAGTTCGCCCGCGTCGTTGCGCCCCAGACGCAGCCCGGCGCCCACCACTGTCTCATCGAGCAGTTGCAGGCCGTTGCGCTCGCAGGCGGCGCGCCCCGCGGCCAGCGCTCTTTCGCGAGCGCGCAGGCTGTCGATCCAGAAATAGAGGCCCGCAACGATCAGAACGATGGCCGCCGCTTCCCACATCTACTGCGCGCAGGGACTCGGATAGATCGCGTTGACCGCTTCTATGTCGGCCTGGACTTCTTGCGGCAGATTCATATCGAAGAATCCCGACAATTCCTCCAGTTGCGCGATCGAGGTCGCGCCGATGATGGTGGATGCGGTGAAGAAACGGCTCCTGGTAAACGCGAGCGCGACGCCGGCGAGCGGCAGGCGGTGCTTTTGCGCGAGCTTCCGGTATTCCGCCGCCGCGGCGAGCACGCGCGGCCGCTTGTAGCGCTCGCCGAAATCCGGGAATTTCTGCAATCGGGCTTTGAGCGGCCAGGGTTTTGCCATTAATTTTCCGGTGAGCAGGCCCATCGCAAGCGGAGAGTAGGCGAGCAACGGAACGTTCACGCGGCGACTCGCTTCCGCCAGATCGCCGTCGAACATCCGGTTGACGAGGCTGTAGCCGTTCTGCACCGAGGCGGGCGGCGGCAGGCCGTGCGCGCCGGCCAGCCGCGTGAATTCGCACAGGCCCCAGGCGGTTTCGTTCGACAGGCCGTAGGCGCGGATTTTCCCGGCCTTGATCGCCGCCGCCATCCCCTCGATCTGCTCGAGGATGGGCGTTTCCTCGCGTTCTTTCGACGGGTCGTACTGCCAGGCGCCGAAGGCCGGCACGTAGCGCTCGGGCCAGTGGATCTGGTAGAGGTCGATGTAGCCGGTCTGCAGGCGCTTCAGGCTGTCGTCGATCGCCCAGGGGATGGTTTTCTTCGTGACACGGTTCTCGCCGTTGCGGATCCATTCGCGCCGCCCGGGGCCCGCGATTTTCGACGCCACGATGACGCTCGCGCGTTTCGCCCTGTTCTTCCCCAGCCAACTGCCGAGGATTTTCTCGGTGGCGCCCTGCGTCTTCTGCGCCGGCGGGATCGGGTACATCTCGGCGGTGTCGATGAAGTTGATGCCGCGGTCGAGCGCCCACTCGATCTGCGCATGGCCCTCGGCTTCCGTGTTCTGCTCGCCCCAGGTCATGGTACCGAGGCAGATTTCGCTCACTTCGAGCCTGCTCGAGCCGAGCCGGTTTCGCTTCATGCGTACGATTTTCTCACGCCGGGACCGGCTGCCGGCGCAGCGCGAACGCCGGCACCGGCTGCGCAAATCCCTTGAGCGCGATAGGGCCAAGCTCGTCGAAGGCGAAAATTCCCTCCAGCGCTCCCACCGTCTTCCGGTCGGCGAGAATCTGGCCGCTTTTCGCCTCTGCGCACAACCGGGCCGCGAGATTGGTGACCGGACCAATGGCGGCATAGTCCCGACGGCCTTCGAAGCCGATGGCGCCTAGCGTGGCAAAGCCCTGCGCGATTCCCGCGCCCAAGCCAAGGTCATAGCCGCGCCTCTTCCAGAGCGCCGCGATGGGATCAAAGGCGCGCATCATCGCGAGCGCCGACTGCACCGCGCGCTCGGCGGGCCGCTCGACCGGCAGCGGATCGTTGAAGAAAACCATCACCGAGTCTCCGGCGAAGCGTTCGATCGTGCCTTCGTGCTCCATCACCAGCCTGCCCAGCGCGCCATGAAAATCGCGCAACAGCTCCATGACTTCCTCCGGCTCCGCAGCGCCCGTGAATGCGGTGAAGCCGCGCAGATCGAAGAACTGCACCGTGATCTCGCGCCGATGGGTCTTGAGCAACTCCTCTCCCTTGCCGGCAGCGAGCAGCTCGGCGAGCTGCGGCGAGAAGAAGCTCTTCAGGCGCGCCAGGCGCTCTTCGTTAGCAATCTCGAGCAGCCGGCTCTTGTCGCCGATCTCGTGGAACAGCCGCACATTCTCGATCGCGATCACCGCCTGGTCGGCGAAAGTGGCGAGCAGCGCCATCTGTTTGTCCGACAGCGCTCCAGGATCCGGGGAATTCACGCCGATCGCACCGAGCACTTTGCCATCTCTAATGAGTGGCGCAATGGCATTGGCGCGGAAATTCAACGCGTGAGCGTTCGCCTTGGCGTAGGGAGGCGCGTCCGGCGCAAGCGTGTCCGCGAGTTGCATCGCCCTGCCCTCCAGCACCACCCGCCCGAGGAGACTTTCGCGATCAACCGGCATCAACTCGGCGCTCTGCAAACTCGCTGCCGTCGGGTCGCTCAGCGCCCGGCGACGAAGCCCATCCGCCTCGGTCAGCCTCAGGCCGGCCCTGCGTCCGAACAGGCGCGCTGCGCTTTGCACGATTGCATCGAACACTGGTTGCACGTCCGCGGGCGAACTCGCGATTACCTTGAGAATCTCCGCCGTTGCCGTCTGCCGCTCGAGCGCTTCCTTGGTCTCGTTGAACAGACGCACGTTCCCGATCGCGATCACAGCCTGGTCGGCGAAGGTACGGACCAGCGCGATTTGCTTCTCCGTGAACGGTCGCACCTCCGGACGATAAATGGCGAGATTGCCGATCACCCCGTCTTCCTTGAGCAGCGGCACGGCGAGAAACGTCCGCACCCCGGCCACCTCGACCATCTTGACTATATTCGGCCTGCCATCCCGATACGCTTGCGACTCCCGAATGTCGGAAACATGCACCGGCTGCCGGTCGTCAATGATGCGCCGGAGAAAAGCTTCCGGCTTGAACGCACCCCGTTCGAATACCCATTTTTCGAATTCCGGGTTCGACCCGCGATGGGCGGCCGAGCGAAATCTCTCGCCGTCATACAAATTAAGAATGCCGAAGTGCGCGTCACATAGTCCGACCGCGCTACCCAGAATGGCATCAAAAACTGGCCGGAGATCGTTCGGCGAACCGCTGATAACCCGGAGTATCTGCGCCGTCGCCGTCTGCTGCTCGAGTGCCTCCCTGGTCTCGTTAAACAGGCGCACGTTCTCGACCGCGATGACGGCCTGGTCTGCGAAGGTCTTGAGCAGATTGATCTGCTGAACAGTAAAGGGCCCGGGCTCCCGGCGCGTAACGTTGATCGTGCCGATGGCAACGCCTTTACGGAGCATGGGTACGGCCAGGATGCTGCGAAAACCCCTCGCACGCGCCATCAGACGCAATTCGTTCGGGAAATTCGGGTCAGATTCCGTATCGCCGACGTTGCTCACCACCCCGGTCCGCACTGCCGTGCCGGTAACCCCCACGTCCGAAACCGCCCGCGGATAACTCTTCTCAAGCACCCTGTCGCCGGATTTGTCTGTCGGTGTATAGGCGACCAGGTGCAACTGATCGCCAATAACGCGACTGACAAGTGCCGAGAATCCTCCGATCAACCGCTTCGCGCTGTACACGATGGCATCGAATACCGGCTGCACGTCCGTAGGCGAACTCGCGATCGCCTTGAGAATATCCGCAGTCGCTGCCTCCCGGGCGAGCGCATCGGCGAGTTGCTGCTTGGCGCTGGAAGCGCCGGTTTTTTCGGACGCGATCGCCTTTCGCCGCGCTCTCGGCGGTGCCTTGTGCCCGCGTTTGGTGCCTTTCGCCATCGGCCGTCTCCCTGTCGGTCCCGACGCCTGCCGCATCATAGTAGAGTTACATTGAGGAATCACGACATTGAGCGCGCTCATTCCGTTTCCCGACGGCGGCTACGCCTTCGTAGAGGGCGTGTTTCCCTACTCCCAGGGCGTGGTGGCGCTGCCCGACTTCGCCATCGAGCGCGCGAGCTTCGGGCGCCCGGTGCCGATGGCCGAAGGCTTCCGCGAAATCGCCAGGTTTCTCGCCCGGCAGAACCGGCCGAAGACGGCGCTATGCGCCGCGGAGCTGCGCTCGCCGAAGCCGTTCAGCTTCGAGGGCTTCGCGGACTTCAACAAGAGCTACGTCGCGGTGCTGGAAAAATGGCGCCTGTACCGGAACGCCAAGAACCCGGTGGCGCGCTCAAACGTCGCACCCGACACGGACCCGCCCGCCGAGCCCTGCTTTCATGCCTTCTGCTACACCGTGCCTTCGGTGCGCACCGGATCCTTCGTCGTCGCGGGCAGCGGCGAATGGCCCGAGGGCGGGCGTTTCCCGGAGGACATCGTGGCCCGCGGCGACGTGTCGCTGGCCGGGCTGAAGCGCAAGAGCGATTGGGTGCTCGACACGATGGAGTACCGCATGAAGCGGCTGGGGGTGGGCTGGAGGCTGGCGACAGCCACGCAGATCTACACGGCCCACGACATCCATGCGCTGATGCCGAAAATTCAGCAGCGCGTGCAGCCGAGCAGCATCACCCGCCACAACTGCCGGCCGCCGATCGAAGAACTCGAATACGAGATGGACCTGCGCGGCGTCAGCGTGGAGCGGCTGCTCTAGGCGCGCGAAACCGGAAGTTGAGCCGGCGCCAGCCCTCCTCGAGCGCGCCGAGGATGCCCTTGGGCATGAAAATGATGAACAGCACCAGCATCACCCCGTAGATGGTGCTGTCGAGCGCGGGAAAGCGGTTGCCGAAGGCGTAGCGCAGGCCCTCGGCGAGCAGCAGCGTGAAAGCCGCGCCCACGGTGGGCCCGAGCCGCGCGAACATGCCGCCGGCGATGGCGCCGAACACCATCTGCAGGCTGATGGCGATGCCGGACACCGTATCGGGATTGACGTAGAGCTGGTACTGCGCGTAGAGCACGCCGCCCGCGCAGGTCATGAGCGCCGAGATCATGGTGATGCGCAGCTTGGCGCGCGTGACATGAATGCCGATCGAGGCCGCGGCCTCCTCCTCTTCGCTGATCGCCTGCAGCGCGATGCGGGCCATGCTGCGGTCCACCAGCCGCCAGATCCACAGTCCCCCGAGCCAGACCACCAGCACGATGTAGAACCACACCAGCTTGTTGGAGAACTGCAGCGCCGCCAGCGACACCGTCGCGCCCTCGTGCAGCGCGGGGTCGGGCGTCGCGCCCAGCGACCCGCCCGTCTGGTCGCGCAGCGCGACGATGATGAGCCGCGTCACTTCGGACAGCGCGAGCGTCACCAGCGCGAAATAGTGGCCGATGATCTTGAAGCGGAAACAGGGATAGCCGATGACGAAGGCGGTGGCCGCGGTGGCGGCGAAGGCGGCAAGGGCGCCCAGCCACGGCGAGACGCCGAAGTGGTTCCAGAGCATCACCACCGTGTAGGCGCCTATGCCCATGAAGGCGCCGTGCCCGAAGCTGATCATGCCCAGGCGCCCCATCAGCGACCAGCTGGTATAGACGTAGCCCCAGAGCAGCACCTGGATCAAGAGATGCAGCGGGTAGTTGCCCATGCCAAGTAGCGGAGCGGCGGCGAGAGCGGCGAGAGCGATGTATTTCATCCGGTACGTTTCATTTTCCGCCGAGGATGCCCCGCGGCCGCCAGAACATGACCGCAATGAAGAAAATGAACGAAAACACGTAGCCCCACTCGAGCTGGAAGAAGAAGCCGCCCACCGAGATGAACTGCGCGAACAGGAACGCGGCGATGAAGCCGCCGACCATGTTGCCCAGGCCCCCGAGCACGCAAATGAGGAAGGTGATCGGCCCGAAAGACAGGCCGATCGCCGGATGGACGTCGTATTGCAGCACCAGCAGGCAGGAGGCGAGGCCCGCGAGCGCGCCGCCCAGTGCCGAGGTGATGACGAAGACGCGCGAAGGACTCACGCCCATCAGCGGCATGATGGCGCGGTCCTGGCTGATGGCGCGGATCGCGGTGCCGAGGTAGCTGCGCTTGAGGAAGAGATACATGCCGACCATCCCGGCCAGCGCGACGCAGAACGCGACCAGGCGCGAAGCGGAAAACGACATCTCCCCCAGCGTGATCGAAGGCAGCGTCACGCCCAGGTTCTTGAACTCGATGCCGAAGAGAAGCGTCGCCGCCGCCTGCAGGAAGAACAGCACGCCGCCCGTGACCAGCAGCTGGTTGATCGGCTCGGCGGTCAGCACTGGGCGGATCACGAACTGGTGCAGCGCCGCGCCCAGCGCGGCCACGATCGCCACGGCGCAGGGCATGGCGGCGAACAGCGGCCAATGGTACTGCACGTGCAGGTAGTACACCGCGTACATGCCGCACATGATCAGTTCGGCGTAGCAGATCCATACCACGTCGATGACGCCGAAGATCAGGTTGAGTCCCAGCGACAGCAGCGCGAGCAGGCCGCCGAGCAGCAACCCGTTGAGCACGGCTTCGAGCAGGAAGATGTCGAAGACGTCGCTCATATCCCCAGGTAGGCCTTGCGGATATGCTCTGAGCCCAGCAGTTCGGCGGCTGGCCCGGAATCCTTGATGCGGCCGGTCTCGAGCAGGTAGGCGCGGCCCACCACCTTCAGCACCTGGCGGATGTTCTGCTCGACGATCAGCACGGTGTAGCCCTGCTCGCAGATGCGGCGCACCAGGCCGAATATGGCCTGCACCACCACCGGCGCGAGGCCGGCGGAGGGTTCATCGAGCAGCAGCAGTTTCGGGCCCGACATCAGCGCACGCCCGATGGCGCACATCTGCTGCTCGCCGCCCGACAGGGTGCCCGCGAGCTGCGCACGGCGTTCTTTCATTCTGGGGAAGAGGCCGTAGACGAATTCCAGTCTTTGGCTGAAAAACTTCCTGGAAGAAACTTCAAAAGCCCCCATTTTCAAATTCTCTTCCACCGTCAGCCGCGGGAACAGGCGCCGGTTCTCGGGCACGTGCGCGATGCCGCGCGCGATCACCTCGTGCGCGGGCAGCTCGGCGAGCGCGCGGCCCTCCATGCGGATCTCGCCCGAGGTGGCCTCGATCAGCTTGGAGATCACGCGCAGCAGCGTGGTCTTGCCCGCGCCGTTCGGCCCGATCACGGCGACCGATTCCCCGGCCTTCACTTCGAGGCTGACTTCGAACAGCGCCTGGAAACCGCCGTAGCCCGCCGACACTTTGTTGAGCGACAGCATCTCAGTTCTGCCTGTCGGCGACCGTCTGCTGGACGTCCGCAGCGTCGGTGCCCAGATAGACTTCGATCACTTTCGGATCGTGCGCCACTTCCGCCGGCTTGCCCTGGGCGATCACCTCGCCATGGTCGAGCACCACGCAGCGGTCCACCACCCGCATCAGCACGCCCATGATGTGCTCCACCCACACGATGGTGACGCCGCGCCTGTCCCTGATCGCGGCCAGCATGTCCGCGGCCTGCTCCATCTCGGAATGGTCCAGTCCTCCCAGCGATTCGTCGGCGAGCAGCAGTTTCGGCCGCGTCGCCAGCGCGCGCGCGAGTTCCAGCTTCTTCAGCCCCGCGGCGCCCAGCCCGTCGACGCGCGCGCTTTCCTCGGCGGGCAGGTTGACCAGCTGCAGCGACCCGGCGGCCTCGGCATACGCTTTTTCCCGGGAGAGCTTCTGGTTCTGGCCGTAATAGGCCGCGAGCGCGACGTTCTCGATCAGCGACAGCTTGCGGAACGGCCGCGGAATCTGGTACGTGCGCCCGATCCCGGCGTGCGCGACGCGGAAAGCCGGCAGGCCGGCGATCTCGCCGCCGAGAAAGCGCACCGAGCCCGAGGTAGGCGCAAGCGCGCCCGCGATCAGGTTGAAGGTGGTGCTCTTGCCCGAGCCGTTCGGGCCGATCAGCCCGAGGATTTCGCCCTCGGAGACCGAGAACGAAACGCCGTTTACGGCAACGAAGCCGTCAAAGCTTTTCGCTAGCTGCGAAACCTCCAACACTTATGGAGCAAACACGTGACCCTTCGGGAACGGCAGCACCGGGTCGGTGGTCTGGATCTGCAGGGGCCAGACGATGCGCCCGCGGCCGTTCACATACTGCATCACGACGACGAAGGCGCGCTCGTTCTGCCCCGCGAGCGGCGTGCCGGGAGGATAGAACTTCACGCCGTAGCCCTGGATGGTGCCGCCCGGCGGGATGTCGGTGTCGAGCGCGGCCTTCCTGAGCGCCTCGGGATCGAAGCCGCCGTATTTCTTGATGGCGCGCGGCAGCACGTCGGTCAGGAAGAGGTAGGTGTTGTTGAAACCCATCGAGACGTGCGGCGGCAGCTCGCCCGGCCCCTTGACCGCCTCGTAGCGCTTGACCATCTCCCTGGTCAGCTCGCCCATGCCGGGCTTGAGCGTCTTCGGATCGAGCAGCTGGGCCGCGACCGGGTCGATGGAGTGGAAGTAATTGACATCATCGCCGAAGGTCGCGCGCAGCTTGTCGATCTGGCTGTGGCCGGCGCCGTGGCCGATCATCGCCTTGAACTTCAGGCCCTGCTCCTTCGCCTGGCGCAGGAACAGCGTGATATCCGGGTTGTAGCCGGTATGCAGGATCACGTCCGGCCGCGCGCGCTTGAGCTTGGTCACGAGGCTGGAGAGGTCCGGCGCGCTCGCCGAGTAGCCCTCGTCCAGCACGATGTTCAGGCCGTTCTTC
>Ga0070731_10000987_pt1 | contig 31911 bp, 30 predicted proteins | sample Coa_R1_2_FD_66448 | JGI IMG/M metagenome (GOLD analysis project Ga0070731, IMG submission 66448) | Surface soil microbial communities from Centralia Pennsylvania, which are recovering from an underground coalmine fire - Coalmine... | ecosystem: Environmental > Terrestrial > Soil > Unclassified ... | reverse complement strand
GTTCATGCTAATTCCCAGATCCGCCAGGGTTTCTTTGAGGACTTCTCCGGGGTGAATGGGCGGTAACTTGCTGCTCATGGTGGTTTTCTTAGCCGTAGTGTTTGGTGATTTCGACGTCATGGGGACCATCCTCTGTCCAGGTAAAGCAGATTCGTTATTGATCAATGACCCGGATGCTGTGCTGCCCTGCGCGGTCTCCCTTCAGCGCTTTCAGTCGATTGCCCGGAGGGATCAGAAAGATCCGCCAGGGCGTGCGTTGTTCAGAGTGAACAAGCCGCGCCGTGCCGCTGACGCGATTTGGGCGAATTCTTTTACCAGCTCCCGGTTGAACAAGCGCTCGCTTTACTTGCGGGAGAAGGACCGGATCAGGTAATCAAAGTTATCCGGCTTTACGTTGTACGTCAAGCGTAAAATAGCTCCTTCATGCGCACCGTGGTTCTTGGCTGCCAGAATCGACTCTGCAACAGAAGCACGAGCTCTTTAATGTGGATCCAATGTTCCTGGGCAAAGCGCTGCTCTCCCAGGCGATGGTAAGAGTCCTGCCCGTCCCGGTGGAGAGGGGCACAAAGCGGGATTGCGGAGAAGTCCGATGTCTTCTGACTTAAGCCCTTGGGACCGAGAGCGTTCGTGTGGGCCGCCTCGATAAAGGTCGCGCTCCCGCCCATCCACGAACAAACCACGCATCCGAGCGTCCGAATCCAGGCCAGATAATCCGGACTTCTGTCCGGTCCCCGCCGCGGCCGGGATCGTTTCTTGCGAATGGGTACATTCCGTGTCGGCGGCAGGCCGAGTGACAAGGGCACATTCCGGCGCAAGGGCACACGTCTCCTGAGCACAGATCACCTCGATTGTTTTTGGTTCGAAGGACGGACGTCCGGCACAGGACGCTCGAAAGCATCCCGCACCGGGCGTCAGGTGTTTATGAGGAACTCAGGCCGGCCGGACCCGGCCGCCGAATTTCTCTTCGCACTGCTTCGAGAAGCTGCAGTGCTTGTGGCTGCAGAGCATGGACTGCCGGTTCGGACAATACATCCCGGATCTCATGGCCTTCCGCGCCATCGGATACAGGACCTGGGTGGCCCCCGGGGGACACCGCGAGAGAGTTGACACTAATGGTCCCATTATGGGACCATTTGTAAAAGCGGCACCCATGCATGTCGTGAGTCACAAGGCGATTCGGTTGTTTTGCAAGGACTGTACCGACGCCGAGAGCGCCATGGATCACTGTTATCGAGTTGCGAAACGCGCTACGTGGGCCAGTTTCACGGAGGTGAAGCAGTCGTTCAACACTGCGGATTTCGTCGCTCCCTATGTGGTCTTCGGTATTGGTGGCAACAAGTACCGGCTCATCGCGGAGATCAACTTCAGCCGTAGCGTCCTGTTTATTCGGGGTATCATGACGCACCAGGAGTATATGAAAGGAGCGTGGAAGAAATCATGAGCGCTACCCTAACAGTCGACCGGAAGAAATACGTTCGCCTGGCCAATCGCATCGTAATCAAGGCTATCGAGTCCGAAGAGGAATATGACCGGATGGTTGCCGCAGTAGAGCGGTTGATGAATAAAGGGGAGGACCGTCTGTCCCCGGAGGAATCGGCACTATTGGAAACCATGGCTATTCTGGTACAGGCCCATGACGACCGCCACCACCCGCTGCCACCTGTGCCTCCTCACGAAATGCTGGGATACCTGATGGAAACCAGCGGCCGGACCACCAAGGACCTGCTGCCAATCTTTGGTACGCGTGGCCGTTTTTCCGAGGTCATGAACGGCAAGCGCTCCATCAGCAAGGAGCAGGCAAAGAAGCTAGCCACGTTTTTCAAAGTCACGGCAGACCTGTTCATTTAGCTCGTCGCCGTCCCAGGGCTCAACTGGACCGAAGGTAGACCCGCGTGATCCGTTTCCGGTTGGCGTGGTCTTTGGCCGGCGGAGACCGCTCTGACCGAGTTGCGACTCTGATCCAGATGATTGAGGGCCGCCACGAGCTGGGGAAGATCGAGCCGGTGTTCCTGGGCAAAGCGCTGCTCACCCAGCCGATGGTAAGAGTCCTGCCCTTCCCGGTGGTGAGCAGAGCAAAGCGGGATTGCAGAGAAGTCGGAGGATTTCTGCGCCATCCCCTTGGGGCCGAGAACGTTGGTGTGCGCAGCCTCAACAATCGTCAAGCCTCCGGCCAATCTCGAACAAACCACGCATCCGAGCGTCCGAATCCAAGCCAGATACTCCGGGCTTCTGTCCGGACCACGCCGCGGCCGGGATCGTTTCTGGCGAACCGAGACATGCCGTTCGGGCGGCAGGCGGCGCGGCAACGGCAAATTCCGGCGCAAGGGCACACGTCTCCTAATCACAAATCACCTCGATTCTTTTTGTTTCGGAGGACAAGACGCCCGGCACAGGACGCTTGAAAGCATCCCGAGCTGGGCGTCAGTTGTTTGAGTAAATCAGGCCGGCCGGACCCGGCCGCCGAACTCCTCTTCGCACTGCTTCGAGAAGCTGCAGTGCTTGTGGCTGCAGAGCATGGACTGCCGGTTCGGACAATACATCCCGGACCCCATGGCCTTCTGCGCCATCGGATACAGGACCTGGGTGGCCCGGATGTCCGGCTCCCCTACGGTGTAGGCTTGCTGTACGATCTGGATAGTCTGGGTCTTGACCAAACTGTCGATGCGTACATCCCCGCTCGCGCCCGGCGTAATCTGCTGGTAGGTGGCTAACTGGAACGCGTAGTCGGGTGAGACAGATGATGGCCGGCGGGAGGCTGTTTTGAAATCGATCAGCCTCCCGTCTATATCCAGCACGTCTACGCGGCCCCGGACCGCAACGCCGGCGATCTCGCCCTGCACGTCGAGTTCGACCGCGGCCGGTTGAACGGTTGGCGCGACCTCGTCCATGTATTTGGCAACCAGCCGCTCTCCCATCCGCCGCAAGTCTCCCTGGCTCTCGTCTGCGGTGAATTCGGTCTGGGGCACCTGTTCCATCCAGGCTTCCCGGAAGACACATACGACTCCGGTGGTTTCGAGATCTTCGTGGGTCTCGATCTTCTCCCGGAAATTGACTTCGAGGGCCTGATGGACGGCCAGGCCCAGGGCGAGTGAACTATTCTTCCGTTCGGGCAATTGCAGCCCGTACTTGAACCACCAGCGCGCCGGGCAGTCGAAAAAGCAGCGGACTTGGCTGGGCGAGAGGACCGAAGCGATCGCGGTATCAGCTACCTGGGATTGGGAGGGCTTGGGGATCGCCGTCAATGCTACTTCCGGAGCCACGAGCAACTCCATGCACGTACTTTCCGGGGGAGGAGCAAGCATTGGCAAAGCCTGAAGGGCAGGGGAGCCCAGCTGCACCAATGGTCCAGGCGTGAGGCCGGTGTTCAGCGCTGATCCCATGTCACACCTCGCTCCCGCATAGCCTGGATGAACATGGTCAAGCCGATGGCCCGGATGTCTTCGCTCGTGAACTGGAGCGAGTAGTTGCGTATGCGGGCTCTGGACTCGACCCGCTGCGCAACTTCTGCGGCCCCGCTCATGGCCAATTCCATGGCCGTTATTCCGGCGCCGGTGACCGGAACCGGAAGCAAGGTACCGTCGGGCGATGCCTGCAGATCCAACGGTAGTGAGGTTTGGTGTGTGCTACCATTGCGATGGTTCTGAGCGTTCGCGTTCAGATCTCCTGCCGCGGTGTCCGAAACGTTTCCTGACGAAGCCGGATGCCGCGGTTCCTCGAGTTTCCTGACGCGCCACTCGATCCAGCGCTTGTTGTCTTCGCGCAGCTCGGCCTTGCAGATCTCAAAGGCTTCGCGCGCTCGGATCCCGAGCTCACGAATCTGTTTGGCCACTATCGGAGGCACGTACATCACCCGGTTGTCATCGAGCGTGTACATGATCTGTTCGCCATAGCGTCCTTCGACGCGTTTCCCGTCGTTCCACTGCAGAGCGAGTTCGACTGGGGCATTGGTACTGAATCGCAGTATTCCGTTCGTCATAGTTTTTCTCCTAGTCTGTAGTTCTGAGCCTGTCTTGCATTAGGCTGCGGCATGCTCGGAACGGCGAAGTTCCGATCGCGCTTTGCGCCACACTGAGGCGCGGATCGTGCGTGATGTCTTTGGAGCGCCTGCGTTTAGAGCGCATCAGGCCACCTCCAGATATTCGAATTCGAACGCCGGCTGTTGCCTGTTGACGCGCGCCGCAATCCGCAGGCGTGCGAGCATCTCGTCTTCCGCCGCTTCCGGCTGTGCCTGTGCGTGCCGGTATTCCATCTCCTGCGCCAGCATCAGGCCGCGCCGCTCGTCTTCCATGGTGGGCTGCGGGAGTTCCGCGTCCGCCCATTCGTCGCCGTTTTCCCAGGGCTCCTCTATGTCGGTCACGTCGTAGCCGGCGGGGTGTTCCCGCATGGGCCAGGAGTCGTCGCCGAAGTAGCTCGGGTCCGGGCATACGCTGTATTGGCTCATCTGATCGGCTCCTCTTGTTTATACTTGCTACCTAGCTCGTATAAACACTATACGCGCAGCCTAGCACGTATGTCAAGACATTCTTGCAGCCTAGCAAGAAAAAGTTTAAACTCTCTGGTAAAGCACCATGGGCCGGAAGATCAAAGTCACGATGACGGTGGATGTGGATAAGCTGAGCAGGGCGGGCGGGCGGGCGCGCGCGCTGGCGCTTTCGCCCGAGGAACGAAAGGAAGCTGCGAGGAAGGCAGTGCAAGCGAGGTGGGACGCCTACTACAAGGCGCATCCTGAGAAACGCAAGACGGCCCGTACGGGAGCAAGTCGGAAAAAAGGATAAGTGGAGGTTTCTGTCAGGCTTGGCGGTTATCAGCAGCACCAGCTACGCAACCGCCTTGCGTCCCCAGATCGCTCCGACCGTCCACGGAATCAGGCCGTGGTAGCGGGATTGATTTCGTCGTTTATCGTGCTGGTGAATCGGCGGTGGTCGGCGTGCGGTTCAGTGCCAACGGTAGACCAGCCGGGCATGCGGCAGGTGGCGCGGGGCAGGATTACGCTCACCATCGGCCGGTGATCGAGGGACTGTGGCGCTCGAAGCTCACCAAACCATGAGCAGATTAGAGACGTAGCCGGCCGCTTTCCAAGCGTTCTCCGAGTGGCGTGACTCGTTCACGATGCATGCCGATGGTCCACTTCGGGTTCCGGCAACTGCAGACGAACGCCGCTGGATCGCCCACGAGTTATTCAGCGCGCAAAGCGATGATGGGGTCGGTATGGACCGCGCGCCAGGCAGGAAACAGGCTGGCCCCTAAGGCTACCAAGGTCAAGATCGAAGGAACCGCGATGAGAGTTCCCAGATCGTGTGGACTCGTGTCGTAAAGCAGAGAACCGAGAGCGCGCGTCGCGAAAATGGATGCCAGCAGGCCAACTGCGATACCTGAACCGGATAATCGCAAACAACGCGTTAAAACCAGCAGCGAGAGAGCACGGCGGTCCGCTCCCAAAGCAATGCGGACCCCAAACTCATGGGTCCGTTGTGCCGTGTTGTAAGCGAGCAATCCAGCGATCCCCAGCATAGCCAATAGCAGCGCGGCAATTGCGAAACAAATCAGCAGCCAGGTCCGGAAACGCTCAGCGGACAACGATTTCTCGATCACCTGGTTGACCGTGTCAATCCTTCCCACGGCCAGGCTGGGATCGAGCCGGCTGATCTCGCGGCGGATTGCACCTGCGAGCGAAAGCGGATCCCCTGACGTGCGGACGACCACATCCATCTGGTTGACCCATTCCGGCCAGGTCGTAACCAGTAGCGAGCGGGGAGTATCGCTATTGAGCCGTGCCTTCACATCTGCCACCACGCCAACTACGGTCAACCATGGCTCGCCGTTGTCCGGCACGTCCACGCCGAATCGAATACGCCTCCCAATGGGATCGCCGTGCGGCCAGACGCGCTTGGCCAGCGCCTCCGAGATCACCACAGCATGGGTCCGCCCGATTTGATCCGCGGGCTGTAGCAGGCGGCCGCGCAATAGAGTGACCCGGAGCGATTCCAGTGCATTGCCACGGCAGAAGACGGTGTCCACTCTTTCCGTATTCCTGCCCTGACCTTCAATCGAGATTATTACGTTGGATGTGGATCCCATCGGCAGATCCGACATCGCGCCGGTTTGGCGAACGCCTGGCAGAGTACTGAGACCGGAAAGCAGTTGGTCAAAGAAACCGGCAATCTGAGCAGGCGTCTTGTAAACGGCGACCGGTAACGTAATCTGGGCGCTGATCAAGTGGTCCGGACGGAATCCCGGATCGGCTTCTGTTGCTTTCAATAAGCTTCGCCACAGCAATCCGGCCGTTGTAAGCAGGAGAAAAGCAAGAGCGAACTGGGTAATCACGGCTGCCGACATCATCACGCGTTGATGCTTGCCTTGCGTCGTCGTTCGTCCCTCGCCGCGAAGCTGATTCACCAGGCCGGAGCGAAAGTTGTGCGCCAGCGGTCCCAGACAAAACACGAAAGGCGTCGCCAGCGTGACGGCCACCACGAATGCCATCATCCGCCAGTTCAAACCGATTTCAGTTAAACGGGGAAGGTTGGCGGGAGCGAAGCGAACGAGCAGCGGCAAGGTCCAGAACGCGAGACAGAATCCCAGGGCGCCACCGATTACCGAAAGAACGAGACCTTCAATGAGCGTCTGGCGGGCGAGACGCCAGCGCCCCGCGCCCAGCGCGGTTCGGAGCGCAAACTCTCGCTGCCGCCCCACCATGCGGCTAAACATGAGATTGGCGACGTCAGCGCATCCAATCAGCAACACAACGCCTACTGCCGCCAGGAGCAGCAGCAGCGGGCGCTCTACATTACCAGTAAATTCTTCACGAAACGGAACCGTCTGCGATTCCAGCGAAAAATTAGGCATGTGGCTGAGAGCTTCTTTCATCTTCGGCGGATAATTCTCAACCACGCGCTTGAGCAAACGATGAACATCCGCGCTCGCCTGTGGAATCGTCACGTTGGTTCTCAAACGGGCGACCATGCTGTAGTCAAAGTTGCTTACGTTCTGTTGCCGGTCCTCGTTGCTCCAGGAAACGGGTACAAACACGTCTGCCGGATGATCATTGAATCGCGATCCGCCTATGGGAAACGAAAATGGCCGCGGCATGATGCCGATAACGGTGTACGAACGCCGGTCGAGAAAAATCGTGCGCCCGAGCGCCTGCCCCGTTCCGCCAAATGCACCCTGAGCGAATCCGTAGGCGAGAACCGCTACTCCCTTCGAGTGCTCATCTTCTTCCTGTGTGAATACCCGGCCATAAACCGGTGAGACTCCCAGCACCGCAAACAGCGAGGCGGTCACCCGCGCGCCGGTCAGACGCCGCGGAAGGCCCGCACCCGACATCTCGTATGATTGAGTGCGATAAGTTCCCGTGGCGGCAAAGGAATCGTTGTTAGCGGCCACAAACAGATAATCGGGGCAGGCAAAAGGCATAATCGGGAAGCCTAACCCTGGAACGCCTTCAGTCACCGCGACCAGACGACCCTGATTGGGGAAGGGCAGCGGCCGAAACAGCACCGTGTCCACCACCGAAAAGATGGCCGTGTTGACGCCAATGCAAAAAGCCAGAGCGGCAATCACGGTCACGGTAAATACCGGCGCTTTGCGGAGTGTACGAACTGCAAATCGCACATCGCCCAAAGTGTCGGCCAGCCACCGGATGCCCCGAGCGTCGCGACACTCCTCCTTGAGACGATCCGCGCCGCCTAAGCTCGCGAGCGCTCGCCTCCCCGCCTCTTCGGGTGTCGCCCCGGCGCCAATTTCGCGCTCAATTTCGCGGTCGACATAGTCGCGGAGCTCGTCTTCAAGATCGTGTTCGACACGGGAACGAGCGAACAACGAATGCAAGCGAAGACGGCATATGGTGATCCATCGCATACGAGTTAACCTTGGGCGGAAAAGACGATCTCGGAAATGGCTGCGGACAAGCGCTTCCAATCGGAGGCCTGGGATGCTAGCTGTTTTCGGCCGGCTTTGGTCAGGGAGTAGAACTTGACGCGACGTTTGGTGTCGCTGAGCAACCATTCAGCCGTAATCCAGCCTTGCTGTTCCAGTTTGTGTAGCGCCGGGTACAAGGAACCGGGGCCGACCTGCAAGACGTCCTTTGACAGTTGCTTGAGGCGCTGCGAAAGAGCCCACCCATGCGTGGGCTCCAACGCCAGGATTCTCAGAATGAGCAGACTCAGGGTACCCTGAACGAGATCATTCGGCTTCATTGTCTTATCGATGTCCGATAACAGCATACCTGCCGTCTGCCTTTTATGCAAGCGCGAGGAGTAGCGGCTTGCATCGGAATTCAAGATTTGCCGATGAGTACTGCGCCAGGCCATGGAAAAGCTTATAACCGCCAAACCGCACACACTGGATGCCCGCGCGGTCCGGAAACGAGATCTGGGTGTCGGCTCCGCCTGAATCGGCGAATCGGAGAAGGCCGAGCGGAGTTTCCTCGCCATAGATCCGGTGGAGTCCGGGTCGCGTCAACTGGAAGGATAAACGCGCTGCTCGCGGATGTGCCATTCCGGGTGGATCGATCGGCATCCGAAGTTATCGCGCGGTGGACTCCCGAGCCTGGGCCAACTCCAGCCAATCACCTAGAATTCTGGCGAGCTGTAGAAGCAGTTCGCGACGTTGGAAGAGGGGGCGTGGGGGAGAAACCTTTTGAAGGTTTCGCTCCCTCAGGCACGGCCCCAACCACACCATCACCTCCCACCACAATGTAATCGCCACCTCCCACGACGGAACCATCGCCGAATTCCTCGGCTTGCCTGCGGGCCCATTACTGGCAAGCACACGCCAAAAACCAAAAAACGCCGCTACGTACCTGGTCCGACAGATCCCTTGCCCGGGCGTCGCAGCCATCGAGTCGACCAGCGCCGCAACCAGCTGTGGACGATCTCAGAAATGTCCGCCACCGATCCACTCTAAACCTTGTCGGCTGAGTGACTTGGCATATAGAAGAACTTTATGTGGCAAATAGTCGAATACCCGTATGTGGAGGATAACAGACAATGACGAACCGCAGGAACGCTAACCCGACGGCGCCAGCCGGCCGCCCCATCCGCGTGAGCCCAGGCGAAGAAGTCTGGCGCGGCTTCCAGGACCACGAGCGATTCTGCAAGGAGTCGCTGATCGTGGAGACCGAGAAACTGCACGGGCAGCCCTTGTACGCGCCCATGATCCTCTCGCCGGGCCAGCTCCGCTTGCGCGAAGCCATTGCCCGCCAGCGCGCGCTGGGCCGCCCGGTGCGGATCATCTATCTGAAGTCGCGGCGCATCAAAGCCACCACCGGCACAGCAGCGGAGTTCTTTCACGCCACCGCATTCAACCCCGGCGTACACACCGTGGTGCTGGCGCACGATGCCGTCTCCACCGAGAAAATCTTCAAAATCTACGACCGATTTTACGTTCGGTACGAACCCTTCGGCGCCTCCATGCTGGGCTGCCCCGAGATCAAGCTGCCACCGTCGCGCCGCTTGCGCGACCGCATCAATTTCCAGTTCGGCGACGATCTGGATTCCAGCTTCATCCAGGTGCACACGGCCGGCAACGAGAACTTCGGCCGATCGTTCCGTATCACCAACCTGCACTTCTCCGAATACCCGTACTACGCCAACTCCGCCGCCACCCGCGCCTCGGCCATGTCCGCGGTTACCAGAACCGCCGACACCATGGTGGTGATCGAGGGCACCGCCAAGACCATCGGAGACGACTTCCACCACATCTGGCAGGAGTCGGTCGACCCCGGCTCGCCGAGCGAGTGGGTCGGAATCTTCATGGGCTGGTGGGAGGATCCCGACAACCGCATGGAGCTGGCGTCCGGCCAGCGCGAGCAATTCGCCAACTCCGTCACCGTCGAAGAACGCGAGCTGATGGGCCGGTTCAACCTGACATTCGAGCAGGTCAACTGGCGCCGGTACGTGATCGTCAACGACTTCCGAGGCGACATGCAGGCCTTCCACCGGGAACACCCCGCCACGCCGGAAGAGGCCTTCACGGCGGCCTCGCGCAATCGATTCTCGGTGCCCCACATCCAGCGCATGCCCCTCCAGAGGGAGGCGCTGGTGGGCGACATGGGGACCGAGCGGGTGGGCGTCGACGAGCGCATCTTCTTCCTGCCGAACGGCCAGAACTCGGGCGCGCTGCGCATCTACAAGATGCCGGAAAAGGGGCATTTCTACGCGTGCGGAGCGGACCCTTCGGGCGGCGCCGACATTAACCAGGGCAAAGGGCAGTCGGATCCGGACTGGGCGGTGGCGCAGATCTTCGACCGCGACACCCACGACCAGTGCGCCACTCTGCGGCTGCGCTGCATGCCAGGGCACTTCGGCAAAGAGGTGGCCAAACTGTGCGGCTATTACAACATGGCCCAGATCGCGATCGAGCGGACCGGGGCCGGGGTGGGCGCGCTCGAGGCGCTGCTCAACTGCAATTACCCCTCCGGGCTGATCTATCACCGGCCGGTGGCCAACGACCAGGACCCCATCGTCCGCAGCGACAAGATCGGATGGCAGACCGACGAGGTGTCGCGGCAACAGTTGATCTCGCTGCTCGACGACGTGATCCGCGCCTCGACCATCTTTGTGCGCGACCCGACCACGATCCAGGAGCTGCTCTGGTTCATCATCAACCCGCGAGGAAAGCCGGAAGGGCAGCCCGGCTGCCACGACGATTGCGTGATCGCCCTCGCGCTCACCTGCATCGTGATGGCGCACATGCCGCGGCCGCGGCCTCCGGAGAGCCTGGTCCCGCGGGAACCGCCGCGGGTGGGCATCGCCGGCAGTAAGCCACCCGGCGACGGGCCGCGCGGCACGCTCATCAGGTGGCGGTGATCGTGTCGATTATCCCGGTAAGGGTAAGAAAACATGGCTCATTCCCTCATAGACGGACCACAATCCACACAGCTGGCGGGTACGCGGTCGATCCAAAACCAGCACGCCTCGAAGCTGCCAGAGTACGCTCTCCTTCAATTTGTCGAAAGGATATACAGGTGACCGCTTTCAGCCCACACGGGCAACACCGACAAGACGAAGGAGAAGCCGGAAGCCCAGTTCATGACCAACTTCCATGTGCCCTATGCCGGGGAGCCCGTTCGTGACCATGACCGCCAAGCGGAAGGAATGGATTAGAGCGATCGAGAAGCTAGAACAGCGAAGCGCCCCGTCTAGCCTTTTCCCGGACAGAATGCGCGTCTGGGCCGGTGTGTTCGGTGTCCCGGAAGACGACTTTCTGCGGGCCGCTGAGGGCTATGAACAGGAATTGCGAGGGGAACTGGAAGACGGATTAAGAATCACATGGCCGACTCTCGAACTGCTGCGCGACGTCGCGCAACGCGCCATGGAAACTCGTCCGGACCAGGAGAACCATAACGCAAGGCCCAAGCCCGCCCGTCCGAGGAAGGCCGCCTGATTTTATGAAGGCCCTATTGAACACAGTTGTTTAAGGAAAATACGATATGTCTAAATCAAGAGGTCGACCATTTCAGCCCGGCAACACCAATGGCCACGGCCGCCCGCCAGGCAGCCTCAACAAAACTAACGAAGAGGTGCACAGACTGTTCGTGGAGAATAGCCCTGAGCTCGCCAAGAAACTCATCCAATTGGGCAGGGACGGCAATACCAAGGCTCTCATCTTCTCGATCGAACAGGCGTTACCGCCGCGCCAGAACAACCCGGTTCCTTTCGAGATGCCCGAAGTGCGGACCCTGGCCGACATCCTCCCCGCAGGCAACGCCATACTGCAAGCTTATGCTCGCAGGGAAATCACCTCCGACGACTTAGAGCGGCTGATGGCGGGGCTGGCATTCCTCCAGCAATGCCTCGAAAACCTTGAAATCCCGAAGCGCCTGCAGGCTCTGGAAGAACAGGCCGCCAGCGTCTCGGACGCCAACGGCCGCCCGGAGGACAACGGGAAGAAGCCCCGGGGAGGAGGTTAACACCGAGAAACCATCACGATCTCTGAATGGCCAGACCCGCACGGTGTTTTTTGAACGCACCGGGTCCAGGTCAGTAATTCGAACAGCAATCGCCGGAACCGGAATGTCGTGGATTCCGGTTGGCGGAACGATGGTGGTCGAGGTCCGTTTAGAATGATTTAGGAGTTGAACATCTTCTAATTAGCGTTATTTAGCGTTATTTTAACGCTAACGAGGATGAAGGGAGCAGGGATTTTTCGATGATAAGTCAGTGTCACCCATCTCTACCAGCGGAAGCTGAACGGCCGCCCGCGACGCTTGTCTGCCAGAATCACCTCTGCAACAGAAGCACGAGCTCTTTAATGTCAATCTCATGTTCCAGCGCAAAGCGCGGCTCTCCCAACCCCATACAAAAGGTCGGGGGCAAGGGACCGGGACCGGTCTCTACACAACCCGCATTACGCTACACTGAATCCAATCTGGAGCGGCCATGAGATGGCGAAGAATCCTCATTGTAGCCGTCGCCGCCGCATTGTGCCTTCGCGCGGAATCGCCGGCTATCCGGTCCTATACCGCGGCGGATGGTCTGGCGGCGGATAAGAGCAACTGCATTGTCCCTGATGACCGCGGATTCGTTTGGTTCTGCACGCCTGAAGGTCTGTCGCGTTTCGATGGCCGGCGGACTCGCGGCATGGTGAGCTTCGGCGTAGCCCAGGGCTTGCCGCATCAGGACGTAAGCGCATTTCTAAAAACCCGCTCGGGAACATATCTGGTGGGTACGGCTCGCGGCCTCTGCCAGTTCCGCGGCGAGGAAGGCAACCGCTTCACCTGTTATCCGCAGCGCCAGGATCGCGGCCAGAACTATATCACCGCTCTGGTGGAAACAAGGTCGGGCCGCATTTTGTGCGGCACCGCTGATGGCCTGTTTGAAGTGCTGGATGGTCTCCCTTTAAAGCCGCAGCCGCTGCCTCCACAGCCCACGTGGGACCGAACGATTATCACCGATATCGTGGAGGACACTGGCGGGAGGCTTTGGGTAGGTACCACCGAAGGTCTCGATATCATCGCCACCGACGGTAGTGTCCGGCAAATGGAAGAGTCGGATGGCCTTCCCAATACGTGGATGGAGAAACTGTTATTGGATACGTCCGGCCGGGTGTGGGTTGCCACGCGGCATGGCCTCGTTCTGATGAAACCCGACTGCCCGCATGGTCGATGCGGCATCGAACGGGTCTATGTAGAGCATGATGGCCTGGTACACGCGGGCGTCAAATCACTCGCGCAAGGGCCGGACGGCGCCGTCTGGATCGGCACGGCGGGCGGCATCAGCCGGCTTCGGCTAGTGAACGGTCAGGCCCTGTTCCAAAACCTGACGCGCGCCGAGGGTCTCATTGACAGGCAGATTAACGTGCTCGCCGCGGATGAGTTCGGGAATATGTGGGCCGGAACCGAAGGCGCCGGCGTGATGCGAATCGAAGCCGGCGGCTTCACCACGTTCGGTGAGCGGGACGGCCTGGCATCCGACCGTGTCTGGTCGGTTTTTGCGGATCGCCATGGTACGCCAGTCGCCGTAACCATTACCTCGCCCGGCTCCATTCATGCCGTCAATATCCTGGATGGCGGCAAGTTTCGTGCGGAGGTCCCGCTAGTGTTCGGCCCGCATGCCACGTGGGGGAAAGGCCAGATGATCTTACAAAGCCAGACTGACGAGTGGTGGGCGGCAACCTCTGAGGGGCTCTGTCGCTTCGCCGCCGCCAAAGCGCAGGACCTCGCGCGCCGGGCGCCGCTCGCATGCTACGCCTCGGATGCGACAGTCTACCAAGTCTTCGAAGATGCCAAAGGCAGCATCTGGGCTTCGGCTCAATCCAAGACCGGGGACCGTTTGCTGCGGTGGGATCCGGTCGGCAAAACTCTCTCCCAACTGAGCGACGGCCCCAGCCATTCGCCGCTGCTGGTCAATGTCTTTGCCGGCGACCATCAAGGAAATGTTTGGATGGGGGTGTTAAAAGGGGGCGAGCTGTATCGCTATGATGGCCGCCAGTTCACTCACCTGGCGGCCGCCGAAGGAGTGCCGGCTGGCACAACTTTCGCGCTATTGGCGGACCACGCCGGCCGGCTGTGGGTAGGCGCCGCCGGCGGGCTCGCGGTAATCGAGCATCCCGGTGGCCCGCCATTTCACTTGCGGACCTATACGGCCCGTGATGGGCTGGCCAGCGACGATATCCAATGCCTGGCGGAAGACCATGCGGGACGCATCTACGCAGGCACCGGCAGGGGCGTGGATCGTCTGGATCCTTCCACAGGACGCATCAAGCATTTCTCTTCAGCGGACGGCTTGGCGCGTGGAGAAATGAACGGGGCCGCCACGGATGGGGCGGGCAATATCTGGTTCGCTACCGCCCAAGGTTTGTCGCGGCTCACGCCCTCCGCCGAGCAGCCGCCCAGCACGCCCTCTATACTGATCACGGATCTGCGCACCGGACGCGACCATCATCCGGTTTCGCAGGCGGGCACCGCGCTGGTTTCCGGAATTCGTTTGCAACCCTCCCTCAATCAGATCCAAATTGAATTCGTGGGCTTCAGCAGCGAGCCGGAGGAAAATCTGCAGTATAAGTACATGCTGCAAGGCGGGGGTGCGAGCTGGCAGCCCTCCCTGGAGCACACCGCCAACTTTCCCGGCTTGCCGCCGGGCAGCTATCGGTTTCTGGTCAAGGCGGTAAACTCGGAGGGCCATGAAAGCCAAAAAGCGGCCGAAGTGGATTTCATCGTATTGCCGCCATTCTGGCGGACCTGGTGGTTCGAGGCGTTGGCGGTCGCCGCATTTGCCGGTCTGATAGTGGCGGCGCACCGCTATCGCCTGGCGCAGGCCGTCCAGCTCGAGCGCGTGCGCACGGCCATCGCCACCGACCTGCACGACGATATCGGCGCGAGTCTTTCGCAGATCGCCATCTTGAGCGAGGTGGCCCGCATGGAGCAGAACGGCGGGCCAGCGTACCCCAACGAGCGGCTGGAACGGGTCGCCGCCTTGGCGCGCGAATTGGCCGATTCCATGAGCGATGTCGTGTGGTCCATTCGCACCTCGCCCGAAGGTGTGGATGCGTTGATCCGGCGCATGCGCGACTTCGCCAGCGATTTGCTCGGGTCACAGGCCATCAATTTTGAATTGTCGGCGCCAGGGGTGGATGCGCCTGATATTGCATTGAGCCTGCAAGCGCGCCGCCAGCTCCTGCTGATCTTTAAGGAATGCATTCATAACGCCGCCCGCCACGCCCGATGTTCGGCCGTCGTCGCTGATCTCCAAGTGACCGGCAACGAAGTATTACTCTGTATCCGTGACAATGGCTGCGGAATCAACGCCGGCGCCGCGGCCCGCAGCCAGGGAGGCAACGGCATTCCCAACATGCGAAAGCGGGCCGAAAGCCTGGGCGGCCAGGTGGACTTTTCCGCCGGCCCAAGTGGCGGATGTACGGTCGAGGTACGTCTGCCGCTGCGCCACGCCACCTTCCGCAAGCCTGCGCTATAGCGGGCGTCAGGCAAGCTCTGGCGGCCCGACGGCGGCGGAATTGTCAGGGGAAAACTGAACTCTACCCCGCCGTTGCTGTGCCCCCGAAGGGATTTCCGCCCAACCGCATATTCGTGAAGTGGACTGGGTTGCATCCTCGGAGGTGCCTGCCGGCTGGGCCGCCCTATCAGCCGGCCGCGGATACAGACTACACGAATGTGTGGGTTGTCCGAACTTCCTTTCGCTGTTATATCTGGACCCAAAGCGGTCCACGCCGCAGCGAACCACTCAGTAAGGAGCATGAATATGACGACGAATCTGAGAGACATGCTGGTGCGCGATACGGGGAGAGGGCTGGTGCAGTGCGGTGCGATCGCACTGGTCATTGCGCTGCTGACAGCAACCACGGCCTCCGCGCTAAGCCTGACACCGTTGTACAGCAGCACCTTAGGACCGGTCAACAATCTATCGATCGCCGAATTGCAGACCAACTGGGTAGTCACGGCGGCACAGAATGCTACAGACAACCTTGAGCTCACCGTCTGGAATAACACGGGAACCGCCCTGGTGCCTACCAGCGACCTCAACAGCAGTACCGTGGTTACGGCAGTCCACACTACTGACCTGGACCCGAACCGCGTCGTGACCGTGGTCATCAATAAGGCGACCCTGGAAATGCAACTCGACGTTTGGTTGGTCACTCTTCCCGCAGGCACGATTGTCCAACAAAACGCTCCGATAACCATCTCCGGCAAGGCCACGAGTGTTTCGATCACTACGCTGGATTCCGCGCACGTGGCCACCGCGGCGATCATTGGAGGCGCGCTTCACGTGAACGTCTTCAACATTTCTCCCACGGGGGTCATCACCAAGGGGGGTGGTGCGACGGGCGGCCCGGCCACCGAGAACGCGAGCATCGTCACGGTGAGTCCCAGCCTGGTCGTGTCGGCAGTCGGGAATGCCAGCAAGGGTCTCGAGGTAACCGCTTGGGGCATTGGTGCGGGAACCGTTACGAAGTTTGGATCCGCGACTCCGGGACTACTCGCTAGCAAGATCGAGGCTGCTTACTGGGCACCCTATGTGGTCACCGAATTCATAAACAGCAACAAGAGCCTGGAACTGATGGCCTGGTCTGTCAGCGGCGGTGCGGTCGTCGCGCAAGCCGGCGGGACGGGCGGCCCTGCCTCCCCCCCATCGACTTGGATTTCCGTGGTTAACGGGCCTCTTGCGCCTGCACCGATCACCGGGGTGATCGGCAGTGGCAAGAATCTGGCGCTGGCGGCCTGGGACAGTCCGGCCCCCACGACGCTCGCAACCACCGCGACCGTGAACCTCCCCCCCACCATCACTCAGGTTGCCCTAGCTCCGGACAACAACGCTCAATATTTTGTCACTGCCACACGCGTGAGTGCCACCGGAGCCCTGCAGGTTACCCAATGGTGGTTCCATTAGGAGCGATGGCCCTGCCAAACTAAGCTACACTGATCGGGAAACCCGTGGGCAAGGAACCAGCGTCGTCAGCCGTCGTCGGTGTAGCGATCATCGAAGACCAGAAGGAAACCCGCGATGGGATTGCGTTTATGATTAACCACACCGCGGGGTTCGAGTGCCGCCATGCCTACGGCTCTATGGAAGCAGCCCTCGAGAGCATCGCCATCTCCCCCCCGCGGGTGATCCTGCTGGATATTGGTCTACCGGGCATGAATGGTCTCGAGGGACTCAAGATTTTGCACGACCAATACCCTGGTATCGCGACCGTGATGCTAACCGTCTATAACGACGACGAGCGGATCTTTCGGGCCATCTGCGCAGGGGCCTGCGGCTACCTGCTCAAACAGACTCCTCCCTCGCGCTTGATGGAAGCTGTCAGACAGATCGCTGAAGGGGGCGCGGTTATGTCCCCGGAAGTCGCCTTGCGTGTGATCGAACTATTTCGCAAAGCGCCGCCGCCCGCGCCCGCTTCCGCTGGACTCTCACCGCGGGAGACACGGCTTCTGAAACTGCTGGCCGAAGGCCATCAGAACAAGACCGCCGCCGCGGAATTAGCGATCAGCATCCATACAGTCAGCTTTTACTTGCGCTCCATCTACGAAAAACTGCACGTACATTCCCGCTCGGAAGCAGTGGCGCGTGCCTTACGCGAGGGGCTGATTCACTAAGTCCCGCGCTAGGGTGGAGATCCGCGGTTGAATTCAGCCAGGGCTGCCAGCGGGACGGGAATATTATCGGGACACTGATAAAGACATCGATCTCGGCGTCAAAAGTGAGATGGTAAGACGGATCCGTCCATGAGCCGATGGAGCCGCTAGTCGTTTCCTTGAACGAAACGCTAAAGCCCGGAAGCGAGTAGGCGAGCCAAGAGGGATGAATGCATTCGGCGCTGGTTTGAAGTCTCTAGATCTGGGAGCTTGCCCGGTTCGAAACTGCCGCGGTCCACAAGCTCACTGGCGAGAAGATTTAGAAAGGTATCCAGGGTGGCCCGCCTGGATCCAGTCTTCCCTTGTATGGAGTTTGGAAGTGTCAAAAACGATTTCCGGCTCTGTTTTGCCTGAGGGATTCCAGATAACCGGCAGGCTCGCGCCCCTTCGCATAAGCCGGATAGGAACGGTAAACGGGTCTTACTTTAAGCGCGTAATACTCCGTGCCGGCGACGATGTGGCTGGCCGAAAAACGTGATCTCGGGACTACTCACGCTCGGGGTCACCAACGACCTGGAGATTCCTGGAATTGGCCAGCCCCGAATTTGGTACAACACCTGCGAGGCGCCGCACTTCACACCACCGCGCTCAGCGTCGGTCGCTCTCCATCCGTTCGCGCAGGATCGCATTGATCCGGCTGAGGTGTCCCTGGCCTTTCGATTTGAGCCAGGCGAGGACATCGTTGTCAATTCGGAAGGAGATCTGTGATTTAAGGGGACGATAGTACTTTCCGAGCATCCCTTTCGCCCATTGCGCGGGTGGCAATTGGGGTACGTCGGAATGATCCAGACTGCTTTCCCGATTCGCGTAGAGTTCCCTGGTTCGCCTGCTGATCTTAACCGATCTGGTCTTTGTAGATACTCTGCTCATATGCCCCGCCTTTCTTGCGGAAATGATGTGAATGATCTCGATTGCCGGCTCGCTGCGATCGACGAAAACTACCACCACAAGCATCAGGTTGCGCGTCATCCCAATTGCCAGGTAGCGTTGCTCCTGTTCGTCCTCAAGCTGGTAATTCTCGGTGACGATGTGATTTGGGTCCGCGAACACTTCCCGAGCCATCTCGAACGAGATTCCATGGTTCCGCTTGTTGCGCTCCGCTTTGGCGTGATCCCACGCGAATCTCGTATCCATATATTCACTATTATGTATTCATTCATGAATCATAGCAACTCGGCAATTTGCTCGCCGACAAACGAAGAAGGCCGAGTGCGAAGAAGGAGACTTTCCGAAGGTTCGCTCCCGGTGGCCGGCCCCAACCCCACCATCACCTCCAACCACAATGTAATCGCCACGTCCCACTACGGAACCATCGCCGAATTCCACAGCTAGCCTTCGGGCCCGTTACTGGCAAGCACACGCCAAAAACCAAAAAAACGCCGCTACATACCTGGTCCGACAGGCAAATAGTCGAATACAAGTTCACCAGGTTTGAGACAAAGTCGGGTCGCGGCAGAATGTGGCCCTTAAGGAACGATAGAGAAATCCTGCACCAGTTCCTGTACCGGCCGGTTAGCCTCGGTGGAATAGCGGCTGAACAGATACACGTGCAGCTTGTAAGCGCCCGGCGCAAACGGCTCGAACGGAATGATCCGGTCGTCAAACGGCACTTTTTCGCCCGGGTTCAGGCTGCCCTTGCGCACCGTGGTAACCGTCGCGCTGCCGGCGGCCACCGCGTTTCCGAAATGCACGATGCCCGGCAGGACCTTGGTTGTTTTCGCAGTGTCGGAAACCGCCTCCCACCCATAGTTTATGCCGATGAGATTACCGAGGTTCTGGCCGGGGATGGCGACGTTCATTTCCCCGATATTGGTAATGACGAAGCAAAACTCGACCGGCGCGCCCACTCTGGTCGCTGTTGATTTGAGGCGCAGTTCGTCCAGCCGGATGCTTTTCTCGGCAATGTCCCGCACATTGCCTGCCGCGACGGCGGGCTCGCGCAGAACAGGCGTAGGATTCGCGGCCAGCACGGCGGGAACGCCCACGAGCCCGATGGCGATGACCCGGCAGGTCATGAAGTAACTCTTGCTGTCGCAGATATCGATGTTCGCTTTTTCCCTCACGAAGTCGACCTTTTTTCCTGCAGTGTCGAACACCACGGTGAAGCTGTAGGGCCTTCCGGCCTCGAAAACATAATTCTCGTCATGGTATTCGGAATGCTCCTTGGTGAAGTAGTTGCCGAACACCCGGTTGCCCGGTGGTCCTATCCATGCCGGAAAGGTCAGGTAGTGCGCAGTTTTGGGAAATTCAAGGGTGTAGGTGAGCGCAAACCGGTTGCCGCCCTGGTCGGAGGCCAGTGCTTCGAACGACGCGCCCGCCAGCTCGATCCGGCTCAGCCAGCGCTGCCGCCCCTGGTGCTGGACCCAGGTTGTGAAATAGCTCGCCGGCAGCGCCAATTCCGCCGATCCCAGGACAACGATCAGCCACACCGCCAGCGCCAGCATGCGCCTGCGATGCAGAAACTTACGGGCGCACACATATCCCGTCCATATCGCCGCGATCTCGGACAGGAAAATCCCGGTAAACGACAGCGGGGAGGAAAGAATCGCCATTTCCTTCATGCCAAGAATGATTGTGGACGAGTTTTGGATAAAGGCAAGAACAGTAGCGATGAGCGCGACAATGAACATAATCAGCTTCCCTCACGTGTTATGTGGAGCTTCCATAATGCACTCCGGCCCGACCGACAAACATACACTCGACCGCCGCTGAAGGCAATGGCCAGCCGGGTTCCCATCGTTCGGAGTCTCCCGGGCGGCCAGAAGGAGACCCCTTTCTAGCGCTTCCTGGGATGTGCCAGATCGTAGGCCGCTTGGAGGCGCAGCCAATGGTCGGTGTTCGTGCGGCAGAAGCGTTCTGGGCCGCACGGGTTATGGCCGCTCGGTTGAAATACAACTCCGCCGAATCGCATTTGCGACAGGTCACGACTCCGAGAAATCGCTGCACGAAATGAATACTTCTACGATTTGCTAATGGCCGGTGAACCACGAGAATAGCTTCGAAAACCTCGCTGGGTTCGATTTCTTTTCGGTGGCAGCTTTCGCTGGCGTGGGACTCGCTGCTCACCCGGCTCGGTGACCGGCAAAGGTGGGGCGAGTCCGTCAACGAATCCGGCCTCATTGGACCGTATCAGCGCCCGGCGTTGACATGTTCAGGTGACATATTCGGCACACGATAACACTCAGATTTCCGTCTGAGTCCATCAATATTCGGCCTGCAACATCGGGGTCATTCTCGGCCAGAACGAGGAAGGGTGCCGCCTTGTCCTTTGGGACGGTTAGCACAACGCACTGGTCGGCGGGTTGGATTTCTGCACCGCAGATGCCGCACAAGCGCTGCCCGTCTTTGACCATCTCCAACAAAGAATATCAAGCACTCTCTGGGCACAACCTAGACACCCCCCGGGCTAATTGTAGAATTATTCGACAGTTCTTGAAATCAAAGCGTGGGGCTTCAGGACGGCCAGTGCGCCGCGGTCCCGGTGGGGACGAAAGAGCAGCCTGAGCCAGGACGCAAATCCCCAGAAATCACTTACCCGATTTTACTGAACAGGTAGAATCCACGCGCGGTTGGAAGAGGGGGCGTGGGGGAGAAACCTTGTAAAGGTTTCGCCTCCACTGGCCCAGCCCCAAAAGCCCAGCGGCTACATCACCGCGAAGCTCACAAATCCCAAATACAATGGCAGACAAAAGACAAACTGTGACCCATCTCTAACCAGCAGAAACCGAACGGCCGGGGCACCCGCATCAGTCAGATCTGGAGCGATACGAACTCTCGAATATAAGGATAAGCACGAGCGCAAACCCTGAAACGTTGCCGTGGCTGCCATAGTACTTTCGTGTGTGGTGGAGGACACGCTGGTTAGCATTATCTAATTGCAGCATTGAGTGTCAGCGCACTTTCAGCGGAGAATGACTTCGACTGGCGTCTTTTAGACTCCAGCGTCAATTCAAAACTTTGGAGAATATCCATGCTGAACGTAATGAAGCGGCTTTGGCAAGACGAGCAAGGCCAGGATTTAATCGAGTACACTTTGCTGATGGCATTCGTGGCGCTGGCATCGGCGGCGCTGTTCATCAGCTCCGGCACCAGCATCAGCAAGATCTGGAGCGTGACCAACAGCAGCTTGAGCACCGCGGCCACCGCTGCGAGCAGCTAAGTAGCAGCGCCCAACGCAATTGCAGCCGCGGGATAAGGTTGGGGGCCGGGCCAGTGGGAGCGAAACCCTTCAAAAGGGTGCTCCCCCACACCCCTTCTTCCAACGTTCCGAGCTTCGCCCGCACCGACGGGCCGTGCTGGCGGAGGCCGGCCGCCGCTATTGCACCACCTGCTTGACAGCTTTCGACTGGCTTTTGCCAAAATCCGAATCACCGGCGTACACCGCTTTAACCGGCGTTGTGCCGACTTTGAGTGTCGAGCTGATAAAGACGGCCGAGCCGCCGGTGTTGGACGGATTCGGCGCAGACGTCAGAGTAGTAGTGGTGGCTCCCGCAACAATGGTCGTCGTCATCCATTCTGCAGGTGCCCTTGTGCCCGGCGTGCTATACAAGAGGGATGCCAAACCGTCGATCCTTCCTGAAAGCCGCCGCATCCACCTTCGCCCTCCAGCGCGCCGCGTCACCCCAACCCCCGCCGGCCGCATCTGAACGCCGCGTCTTCCTGGCGGGCGACGGAATACATCTCTCAACCGCGGAATATGCGCAGCTTCTAACAACCCTCACGGCCGGCGGTACAAAACAAGACGCCTACCTCAAAGGCGGCCCTGTCGAAGAACTCGAGAACCGCTTCGCTAAACTGCTCGGCAAAGAGCGGGGGTTGTTCTTTCCCACCGGCACGCTCGCGAATCACATGGCTGTGCGCTTACTCGCGGGTGAGCGGCGTCATGTCCTGGTTCAGGAAGAGAGTCATCTTTATCGCGATGAAGGCGACTGCGCCCAAGCGCTAAGTGGACTCAACTTAGTTCCGCTCGCTCCTGGTCGGGCCACCATAAAATCATCGGAGATCTTCGAGGCCGCCGATCATGCCGGGTCGCCTCCCTATCCGGTCCCAGTTGGCGCCATATCCATTGAATCGCCCGTCCGCCGCATGCAGGGCCAGGCTTTCGATTTTGAAGAGATGAAAAAGATCTCCGCCTTTGCCCGCGAAAAGAAGATCGGCTTGCACCTCGATGGCGCGCGCATGTACCTGGCCTCGGCCTACACGGGCATCGCGCCGGCGGCCTATGCCGCATTGTTCGATACAGTGTACGTGTCCCTTTACAAGTACTTCAACGCGCCGTTTGGAGCCGTTCTAACCGGACCCGCGCCGCTGATCGATGCTGCCACCGTTCTGCGGCATCAATTTGGCGGAGGACTGTTGCATGCCTGGCAATCCGCGGCAGTTGCTTTGCATTATCTCGACGGCTTCGAAGAGCGCTATCAAAGGGCCGTGCGCAGCGGGGACGAACTGCTCCGGCGCCTTGAACAGAAAGATATTCGGGTGCACCGAATGGAGGCTGGAACCAACGTATTCCAGGTGGACTTGCCGTCCACGGCAGGCGCCGAGTTTCAAAAACGCTTGGCCGATCGCGGCATCGTCATCGCCCGGCCGCCCGCGACGGGGCCCACTGCCATTCAAGTGAACGAAAGCATCCTGCGGCGGCCGCCGGAAGAAATTGTAGAGGAACTAGTCAAAGCGTTGGGCTAAGGTCTTTGACCGCGTGATGAGTGGCTTTTCGTAATCAAACTTGCGCGGGCGGTCTGGCGATTCGTTACGCTCACGAATCATCCGCCGATTCCCAGAGGATTCTCCGGTTCGTACGATTTTCCAGAATGGCGGCCTGGCCAGAGATGGGTAGTGCGCTGAAAGTTCTCAGCGCACTACCCGCCGTTGATAATCGCAGTTCGCGGCAAGCGGGCATATGCGGCAAGCGGGATGGTTTGTGCGGCATAATTCCTGTCCGTGCCTGCGCAGTAACTGGTGCACTTCCACCAGCCACGTGCAATCGGTGCCGATCTGATCGGCCAGCGCCAGCTTCGCGGCCCGATAGGTGGCGCCGTAATCCTTCTTCTCTTCGCCGTAGCCCAGCCGCACCACCACGCGCAGAGCGTTCGAATCCATTGCCAGTGCCGGAGCTATGCCGGCAAAGAGCAGGATCTTCTCCGCTCCCGGATCGCCGACGGAGGGATACCGCTTCAGCGCCTTCTTGGCGAGCGGCAGCGGCTGCTTGAGTGCCTTTCTCAGATCGCCCCTGGAATTCGGAGATGGTCATTTCCGCGATCAGGCGGATCCGGTCGGCGCGCTTCTCCGGAAGCATGCCGCCCAGCCGGGCTGCCTCCACCAACGCCGCGCGCGGTGCGGCCGCGATCCTGCTCGCTGTGAGCCCTGCGTGCTTCCGAAGCGCCGCGAAAGCCTGGGCCCGCCGCTCGTCATCCACCAGGTACGCTACGTTCTCCCAAAGAATCATTTGAAACGGATCGGTGACCTTCGGCGGCTTTGGCCGTCCATAATGCTTGGCCAATTTCCCGATGATCTCCGCGAGGGGCGGGGGCATTATGGAGTATTGTAAACAGAAGGAGGGTGAAATGGTTCGATTGACGACGGTTCTATTTGCGGGTGCCGCGCTGGCGCTGCCTGCTCTCGCGCAGGAAGGCAGCTTGCCGCCGCAACTGGTGGAGCATTGGAAGACTTCCAAGAAGTACCTGATCGCGCTGGCGGAGCAAATGCCCGCCGCGGATTATCCCTTTAAGCCAAATCCCGCGGAGATGAGCTTTGGCGAGCAGATGGCGCACATCGCCGGGGCTAATGCATACTTCATGGCGACTATCTCCGGACAGAAGGATCCGCTGGGCAAGCCGGCGAATTTCGAAAAGGCTACCGTGATCAAAATGCTGAACGACTCTTACGACTTCAGCATTTCCGCCCTGCAAAATCTGAAGCCCGAGCGCTTCCACGAAACCTTCGACGGGGAAGGCGGCAAGATGACCGGCATGGAAATGTACATGCTAGCCGTCGATCACACGGCGCACCATCGCGGCCAGTGCATCGTGTACTTGCGCGCCAAGAACATCAAGCCGGCCGATTATCAGTTCTGAGGCGCTCGCGCAGCAACTCCTCCACATCGCCTAGTTTCTCGCCCAGCAGGTTGAGCTTTTGGGCCACGCCATGGATCTCGGACTCGGCGTGCCGGTTCACCTGGTAATCCAGCTCGCTGCGCAGCCGGTCCTTCTTGTCCTGGCGGTTCTGGCTCATCATGATCACCGGAGCCTGGAAAGCGGCCAGCATGGACAGGAACAGGTTCAGCAAAATAAACGGATACGGGTCCCAGGCGGATTTGCCCAGACCTATGTTGATGATGGTGTAAACGACGAAGATCACTAGGAACGCGATGATGAACGTCCAGGAACCGCCGAAGCGCGCTACCGAGTCCGCAATCCGCTCGCCGTGGGTCTCGCGTTCCTCGATCACGTCGTTGGGGTTGCGCGCCGCGCGCAGACGCACGAGCTGCTGCGAAGCATGAAACTGCCGGCCGATCACCGTCAGCATATCCAGTCCGGCATGCGGCTTGCGTTCGATGAGGGTCGCGATATCGCTGCGCTCCACTTCCACGCAGACGGTCTGGTCCACCGCATGGGCATCGGTTTGATGCGCCGTCTGGTCGAGCATGGAAGCGAATCCGAAGAACTCGCCGCCGCCAGGCTGATCGACCATCACCTCCTGCTGGTCCTCGTCGATGGTGGTCAGGCGAACCTGGCCTGAGACCACCACGTAGGCGCGTCCGCCGGGATCGCCGATCTTGTAGATGCGTTCCCGCGCGGCGAATTTCTTCAACTCCACCTGGGCGGCTAATATGGCCCGCTCATCGTCGTCCAGCAGCGCGAAGAGCGGAACGTCTTTTAACGCTTCCGGGTCGCACGGCATGGCCGCTATTCCACGACACCGAGTATCTCATCCTCTTTCAGGATCAAATACTCTTCGCCATCCAGCTTGACTTCGGCGCCCGAATACTTGCCGAACAGGATGCGATCGCCGGCCTTCACCTGGGGCGGCATGCGCTGCCCGGTTTCCAGCAGCTTGCCGCTGCCCACCGCCTTCACTTCTCCCTGCTGCGGTTTCTCTTTGGCCGTATCCGGGATGATGATTCCGCCGCGCCTGGTTTCGCCTTCTTCCAGGCGCTTGATGACCACGCGGTCGTGCAAAGGACGTAGTTCCATTAAATTGATCTCCTATCGTTGGAATTATAGCGCGGCTCATTCCAGGATCTCCGCCAAACACCGCCCCGCCGATCCGCTGGGTGTCTCGATATCCAGATAAGTCGCCAGCGTGGGCGCGATGTCGTTTACCGCGATCGGCTGGTTGTAGCGCCCTGGCTTGATGCCCGGCCCCATGAAGATCACGGGCACGTGCGCGTCGTAGCTGAAGGTGCTGCCGTGCGTGGTGCCTTTCGATCCAAAAAGCCAGTACGGCTCGAACAGCACGTATACATCCGGGCTGCGCGGTGCGTAGAACCCGTTCATCACGCGTCGGCCCACCTGGTCTTCCATCGCCACGCCGCTCGACAGCACATCGGCCGTGTATACGCGGAACACGTGCGCGACCCGCCGGGCTGCGTCTGCCGCCGTACGTTCGACGTCGGACGGATCGAGCTTCTTTTGCCGGATCAAATCCCGATTGAAATAGAGTGCCGCATCCAACGGGTTGAGGAGCCATTGCCCCGCGCCATACTTGTCGGCGAGGGCCGCCTCGACGGCCTGGCGCACCGTCCCGGATTGCAGGCGTCCGCCCGGCATCCTGCGCTCCACGTTCACCTCCGGAACAGGCGCCACGCCGTGATCGGCCGTGAGCACCACCAGCACATTGCCCATGCCCACTACCGACTCCAGAAACTGGAACAGCTTGCCGAAGACGCGGTCGGTCTGGATGGACATCTCCTTCACTTCGGGCGAATCCGGTCCGGACGCGTGCCCCACGAAGTCGTTCGCCGAAAAGCTCACCGCCAGCAGATCGGTCGCATTCCGCTGGCCCAGCTTCTCGGCCTGAATGGCGCGCTCCACGAAAGCCTCTACCAGCTCGTTTCCGAAGGGGCTGCCTTCGATCGCGGAGTAGATGGAGTTGTCCGCGGGCAAGGCATGGCCCAGCCAATGTGCTTCGCGGAAGCGATCGGCGGGCCGGCCCGTGTTATACGCTTTGACCCAGTCGGGCAGATCGGCGAAATAGAACGTGCTGCTCACGAAGTTCCCGCCTCGCGGGTCGAACCAATAGGCGCCGTCCGCCATGCGGCCGCCCGGCAGAATCGCGGCGCGGTCTTTCAGAGATATGCTGATCACCTTGCTGCCGGCGCGGGCGATCTTCAACTCGTCGCCCACGGTGCTCACCAGGAGCCGCCGGGGTGAAGCGCCTTCGCTGCTTCCGCCGAGCATTTTCACGGTATCGTCGGTGATGCTGGCCACCACCTTGCCGGCCTCGCGGTCGTACCACTCATTGCCCACAATGCCGCTCAGCGAGGGTGTAGCACCGGTCATGACCGTGCTGTGGCCGACCGCCGTCACCGTCGGATAGTGTTCGTAGCGGGCGTTGGTGAAGACCGCGCCTTTGCTGAGCAGGCGCTCAAGGCCGGCATGATACTCGGTGCGGAAGCGGGTCAGATAGTCGTAGCGAAACTGGTCCACCACTATGGTCAGCACCAGCTTGGGCGGCGTCGCGGCCGCGGCGACTTCCCCCAGCCACAACGCCAGAACGCAGCACGCCAAGGCCGTGCGGAGTTTGGGCATAAGTCCCATCATACGGCGGCAGCGTTACACTATGATTTCCATCCGCCATGACCAGAGACGAGATCGTCCTTACCGGCCAGGAGTTCCTCTTTCCGGCGGTGTTCCATTACTACCGCGAGCCGTTGGTGATCGCTCGCGCCAAGAACCAGTTCGTCTACGATGCCGACGGCCGCCAGTATCTGGATTTCTTCGGCGGCATCCTGACCGTCAGCGTGGGGCATTGCAATGAGAAGGTCAACGCCGCCATCCACGCCCAAGTGGACACCCTGCAGCATGTCTCGACGGTGTTCGCCACCGCGCCACAGGCGGCCCTGGCGAAGAAGATCGCATCGCTCACGCCTGGCGGCAAGCTGACCAAATCGTTCTTCACCAACAGTGGCACGGAGGCCAACGAAACGGCCATCCTGGCCGCGCGCTGCTACACCGGAAGCACCGAGGTCATCGCCCTGCGGCATTCCTATCACGGGCGCTCGGCCATGACTATGGCGCTGACGGGTCAGGCGGCTTGGCGCGTGGGCGGCGCCATACAGCCGGGCATCGTGCATGCCCACAATGCCTACTGTTATCGCTGTCCGTTCGGGCTGACTTATCCTTCCTGCGAGGTGCAATGCGCGCGCGACGTGGTGGATCTCATTCGCACGACGACCTCCGGGCGCGTGGCCGGCTTCATCGCCGAGCCCATCCAGGGCGTTGGTGGCTTTATCACGCCTCCCCAGGAGTACTTCGCGATTGTCGCCGATATCGTCCGGCAGTCGGGCGGCATCTTCATCAGCGACGAAGTGCAGACCGCCTGGGGCCGCACGGGAGGCAAGTGGTTCGGCATCGAACACTACGGCGTGACGCCCGATGTGATCACCAGCGCCAAAGGGCTGGGCAACGGATTGCCGATCGGAGTCACGGTCGCCACTCCGGAAGTGGCGGCCGGGGTCACCGGGCTGACCATCTCCACATTCGGCGGCAACCCCGTCACTACGGCGGCCGCCAAGGCCGTGCTGGATTTCATCGAGGAACAGAACCTATTGGCCAACACCGCCGATACCGGCGCTTATCTGCGATGCAAGTTGGAAGAGCTGCGCGATAAGCACTCGATTATCGGCGATGTGCGCGGTATGGGCCTGATGCAGGCGCTGGAATTGGTGGAAGATCGCCAGACCAAGACGCCCGCCGTGCGCGCCACGGCTGAGTTGATGGAAGCGGCCCGCCGCCATGGATTGCTGGTTGGCAAAGGCGGGAGCTATGGCAACTGCATCCGCATTTCGCCGCCGATGAACATTGCAAAATCGGACGTGGACGAGTTCGCGCGGCTGCTGGATCGTTCGCTGGAGGAATGCGTCAATGGGTCACGAAGCTAACTGCCAGGCGCGCTTCGGCAAAAAGGTATCGGCCGGCAAAGCGCTGCTCGAAACGGACGAGATCATTTTTCGCGGCGATTTCCGGCTGGCGATCCCGTTGAAGAGCATCGAGTCACTGGATGTCGCCGACGGCATGCTGCGTGTCACCTCACCGGCGGGCACGGTGGCCCTCAAGCTGGGCGCGCAGGCGGAGAAGTGGGCGCACAAGATCCGCAATCCGCGCACGCTTGCCGACAAGTTGGATGTGAAGCCCGGCATGCGCGTGTCCCTGATGGGCGTCGGCAATGTGTTGGAAGGCCGCACCAGCGATGTGTCGGAAGGCAAGGCGGCGAGGGACTCCGACATCATTCTCTTCGGAGCCGAGGCGGAGAAGGACCTGTCGAAGCTGCGCGCGCTGCAGAAGTCCATCAAGCCGAACGGCGCCATCTGGGTGGTCTATCCGAAGGGGCGGAAGAACATCACGGAGAATGCTGTGCTGCAGGGCGGCAGACAGTCCGGTTTGGTGGACGTCAAGGTAGCGCGCTTTTCGGAGACACACACCGCGCTCAAGTTCGTGATCCCGGTCGCCAAGCGCTGAAGCTGTGCGCTACTCGCAGCGCAGAGCCGCCGCCGGATCGAGCCGGCTGGCGCGCCGCATGGGTACGTAAGCCGCCGCCAGCGTCACCGCGAAAAAGAAGAGCACCAGGGTCGCGTACATCCAGGCCGAACCTGTCGCCGCGACGTTGACCATGGAGCGGACCGTGTTACGCGTGGCCAGACCCAGGGCCAGTCCGCAGGCCAGACCCACGAGCACCCAGGCGACCGTAGCGCCCAGAATCGTACGCACGATGGCCCCGCGGCTGGCGCCCAGCGCCATCCGGATAGCGATCTCACCGGTGCGCTGCGATACCAGGCACGAGATCACGCTATACATGCCGGCGGCCGCCATGGAAAGCGCGATCAGCGCGAACGCGCCGATCAGAAAGACATCGAAGCGCGGCTCGGCCACCGCATCCGAGATCAGCTCGTCCATGGTCTCGACGCCGAATACCGGCTGGTCGGAGTTGGCGGATTGAATCGCGGTCTTCACCTGTTTCAGCAGTTGCCCCGGCGGCAGCGCCGAGCGCACCACCAGGTATGTGTTTCCCCAGGCGAGCTGCAAGTGCGAAAGATAGACTTCCGGAAACGGGGTTGTCTGCAAGCCGCGCGTGCGCACGTTGCCGACCATACCGACTATCGTGGTAGGGACTTCGCGCGGTCCTTCATCGATCTGTTTGCCGACGATGTCCGCGCCGAAGCCGAACTGTCGCGCGAATTCCTCGTTCACCACCGCGACCGTCACCGCGCGTCCCGCATCGTCGCGGCGCAGCGTTCGTCCGGCGAGCAGCGGGATGTGCAGGGCGCGGAAATAATCGGCACTGATCAAATGGTTCCAGCCGATGATGCTCTTGAGCGCGCCGCTGGAGTCCGTCACACCGAGTAATTCGGCGTTCCCTCCTCTGGCAGGGCGCAGCGGCGGGCCTGTGACGGTAGCGGCGGACTCCACCCCCGGGATGGCCTCGATGCGATCCAGATACTCCTGAAACACATCTCCCGCTCTGGCGTCGATGGAGTTCTCGTGGCGGGCGGAGAGCTTTAGCCGCATGGCCAGCACGTGCGCCGGGTCGAATCCCATCGGAGCGGTCAGCAGCGTCCGCAGGTTCTCGACCACCAACCCCGCGCCGCACAGCAGAAACATGGAAAGAGCCGCTTCCAGGCCGATGATGGCGTGGCGCCAGCGATTTCCTTCACCGGTGGTGACGCGCGAGGTGAGGCCCGGTCCAGGCTCCCACCGGCTGCCTTTCACCGCGGGCACGATGGCAAAGACAATTGCCGAAACCAGCGAGATCAACATCGTGAACGCGATAGCGCGCGCGTCCACGTGGGCCGATGCCAGCAGCGGATTGCGCGTCGGCAGCAGCGCGAGCAGGATGCGCAGGATCCAGCGCGCCGCCAGCAACCCGGCCGCGCCGCCGCACACCGCCAGCACCATGCCTTCCAGGAGAAACTGGCGGATCAGGCGCCGACGGCTGGCGCCCAAAGCAGAACGGATCGCGACTTCACGGGCGCGCCGCAGTGACCGGGCGAGCAGCAGTTGCGCGGTGTTGGCGCAGGCGATCAGCAACAGGACTCCGGATCCGCCCAGCAGCAGCCAGAGCAGGGAACGCTGGGTTCCCACAAGGGCGTCGCGCAGCGGAATGGTGATGAATGAGAACAGGCTGGGATTGTGCTGCGGATTGGTGAATCGTTCGGGATGCTCGCTGGTCAGCTCTCGCGCGATGCGCCGCATATCGGAAGCGGCGGCCTCGAGCGTGACTCCGGGATGCAGGCGGGCGATGATGCGGATCGGGACGGTAAGCTCGCTGGGAGACGAGATATAAAAGTCCACGGGCTCCTGGATGCCGAGCGCGGGATAGTCGAATTGGAATCCGCGGGGGAGCACACCCACCACCATGGCGGGCTGCCCATCCAGCCAAAGCGTGCGCCCGATGATGTGCGGGTCCGCGGCCGTCCGCGACCTCCAGAAGGCGTCGGTAAGCACCACTGACGGCGCGCGGCCCGGTTGGGTCTCTTCGTCCAGGAAGGTGCGGCCCAGGGCGGCCCTGACGCCCAGCACTGGAAGGAACGAGGCGGTGACCCGCGCCACGAACACCCGCGCCGGCTCGCCGTTTCCGGTGAGCTGCATATCCAGATGCTCGGCGAACGCCACTTGATCGAGTGTGCGATTGCGCGCGCGAATGTCCTGATATTCCTTTACGCTGGGCATCACCCAGCCGGTGTTCTCGATGATGGTGACCAGGCGGCGCGCATCACGATAGGGCAGCGGGTCGAGAAAGGCGGCCTTGAGCAGCGTGAAGATGGCTGCGTTGCCGCCGATGCCCAACGCCAGTACCAGCACAATGAGCGCCGACGTGGCCGCGTCGCGGCGCAGCAGAACCGCGCCGTGGCGGAGATCCTGGAAGGTCCCCATGTCTGGGATTCTCTCGCAAAAACCGGGCGGGCGCAAAGGCTAACGTGGCGATTCGGTCTTGAGACTCTCCAGCTCCCGCCGGCACTGCTCCGCGCCGGGTGCCGCCTTGCACGCGGCCTGCAAGTGTTCCAGAGCCTCTCGGGTCAGCCCCAGGTGCTTGTCGGCGATTCCCAACTCGAACTGCGCCATGTAATCGGTAGGAGCGTCCGCGATGACCCGCTCGAAGCAGCC
>Ga0070731_10000986_pt1 | contig 31937 bp, 22 predicted proteins | sample Coa_R1_2_FD_66448 | JGI IMG/M metagenome (GOLD analysis project Ga0070731, IMG submission 66448) | Surface soil microbial communities from Centralia Pennsylvania, which are recovering from an underground coalmine fire - Coalmine... | ecosystem: Environmental > Terrestrial > Soil > Unclassified ... | reverse complement strand
CGTGAAATACGTTTATGCCTCCGTGCCGCCGGTGGCGCGGCTCAAACCCGGAGAGATTCTCGACACCAACACACTCGATTGCTTCGGCAATGCGATCCAGAAGCCGGGCGATACGCTCAGCATGGCCAAAGGGGACAATCCGCTGACCGGACCTTTCTATATTGAAGGTGCGGAACCGGGCGACACATTGGCGGTGAAGATTCTTGCTCTCGATGTAGACAGTAACCAGGGCGTGGGCGCGTTTGCCGCAGGCTTTGGCGCAATCAATCCAACCAATTACACTCCGATGCTGGCGCCGCCTCCGCCGGAAAAGGTTTGGTTTTATTCCATCGATCACAATTCCAATACTGCTACGTTTCAAGCGCTCGATTCGAACTTCACCACGAAAATTCCGCTTCATCCGTTCTTTGGATGCATCGGAGTTGCTCCGTCCGGAGGCGAAGCCCGCAGCTCGGTCGTTCCGGCGGAGTTTGGCGGGAACATGGATTCTCCCGAGGTCAGTGTGGGGAATACGGTTTACTTTCCTGTAAACGTGCCCGGGGCGCTGCTGTATATGGGCGATGGTCACGCCGCCATGGGAGACGGCGAAGTTGCCGGCAGCGCGATTGAAGTTCCGCTCCACGCCAAAGTGCAGGTGGATGTTATCAAGGGGCAGAAAATCAATTGGCCGAGATTTGAGAACGCGGATGCCATTATGACGGTGGGGGCGTATCGGCCGCTGGACGACTGCGTGCGAATCGCGTTCACGGAACTGGTTTCCTGGATTCACAGCGATTATGGATTGTCAGAGACCGACGCCTACGAACTTCTATCCGAAGTGGCAAAAATTCATTTGAACGAAATGGTTGACCCCAACTACGTGGTGGTCGCCTCCATCGAGAAGAAGTTCCTGCCAGCGAAGAAAAAATAGCGTAGTCGATCCGATGAGGTTTTCCGGTTCGGATCGACCCGCTCTCATCCAGCAAAGAACATTCCGTGGGGGTGGAGTGCCCGGCGAGTGTTCTTCGACAAACTTTTGGTCTAGGACCTTCGACGCCGCGTTTCTTGTCCTTCGCACCCACCTCCGCGATAACATTTTGCTAGACATCATTCGCTATGGATTCACGCTCCACGTCCGCATCCGCCGCGGCCCGTGCCCCTGAAGCTGGGTTGTTGGCCACGGCTTCAAAAGCTCTGAGGCTGGATCAGATACGGGTCACGGTTTCGCAGAAAACTGGCCCATCGCCGTTCCAGACTGCAAAGCGTGATCTCTACGCAACATTTCAATTGCTGGCAAATAGAATCCAGTACCTTACGGGGGCTTCATCGGCGACCATCGCGTTGCGCGAAGGCCCTGAACTGCTTTGTGAGGCAAGCGCGGGCCCCATGGCTACGGAGCTTGGAGCTTCTCTCCGGGCAGATCCCGCATTCATCAATCACAGCATCATCGCCGAGCAAATCTTCTGCTGCAACAACACCCGCGATGCCGTGAGCGGAGACGGAAATAGCTACAAAGATCTCGGAATTAAGGCAATCATGGTGATGCCGCTGTTCCAGGGTTCGAAGGTGGTTGGCGTGCTGGAACTGCTGGCCGACCGAAGAAATGCCTTCAATGATGCCCACGGGGAACTTCTGGAACATTTTGCTGAGATGGTCTTCACCGCGCTGGCGCAGGCGGAGGCCGCGAAGCCAGCCCGCATCGAAACGGAGGAAACAGTCGAGATTCCCGTAAAAACGTCTGGGCCGGAGGAGACAGCTCCTGTATTGTCGGCTGAGGTTGCAACTTCAGCAACCGTAAATGCGGTTGTGGAGACTGCACCCGACCAGAAACTCGAGATCGCGGCCGAGAACACTCTCGGTCAAACAGAAACTCCGATTGCCTCCGTTGAACCATCATCTTCCATTGCCGCTCGGGAGCCTGCGTCTGAACCGCTAAGCGCAGTGGTAGGAGGCGCATCGGAGAAAATCGAAAGCCCGGCAGAGAACATTCCTGAGCAAAAGGAAACTGCGATTGCACCGGTTGCGTCTGCATGTCCCACCGCCTCTTCGGAGCCTGGGCCTGCAGCAGCGAGCGCGAAAGTGCAGTTTTGTGAGGCTTGCGGATTCCCCGTGTCTGAGGGCAGGAAGTTGTGCCTCGATTGCGAAGAAGGCCGGAGTGCCGCAGAGCCCGGTGAAACACTCGGATTCCTTTCCCAGCTGGAACGGGAGCAGAAGCAGGGCTGGCTGGATACTCATTTCTACACGGTCGGAACCATCTTAATGGCGTTGCTCACGGTACTGGCCCTGGTGCTGAAATTCCGCTAACCCGCTACTGGGGAGCAGTTCCCTTCACAATCAAGCCAACCGGCAGCTCGTGACCGTTCTGCAATTTCAGCGATGTCGTGAAAACCCAGTGATCTTCCTCGTCTTTGCTCAGGCCTGATGCACTACCGGGCTGCACTAAGCTCAAGGGACCGGGATGACGAGTTCCGGTAGCCTTGCGGCTGAGACTGACAAGCTGATCAAATTTAAAACTCGCACTCGGATCCGGATCGTTCTCCACCGGAATCAACAAAACGAAATCGCGATTGGGCGCCACGCCCAGGTGGTTGCCATCATCTGGCAACAATTCATAGCGCATCGTGTAAAAACCTGCAGGAATTGACTGCCCGCGATAATCGCTGCCGGCTTTCGGAAATGAAATCAGACCAATAAGAGTGGATTCCGCCAATTCCGGATAGAGCGCGTCAGGCGCGTCTTTCTTGGCCTGTGTGGGTACGTCCTTCCGAAGCCAAATGTCACAGAGAATGTCGCCGTTGCTCAGCGCGAGGTGGTATCCGGACGTTTCCAGAACATTTTTCAAATTTTCTGAAAGACCCGCGTTCGAGAGAAGTGCGAGCGGTTCCACTTTGCCGGACTGGGCAACGCAGAAGTAACCACTAAGAAGCAAACATAGGAACGCGATTCTACGCATGACCAGTAATCCTGCAGATTTGGCAGGCGCAGGTCAATAGCCCACGAATCTTTGTAAGTGGAACTCTATCGCGCGAACGTGCCCACAAAAGCGCTGCGCTTGCCGTGCGTTTCCCAATCTACTCCCAAGCCAGGTCCGCGGTAGGAATCGGTTAGAGCGACGGCGGGCATCGAATGCAAGACCTGAGTCAAGGGTGGATAAAACGTGACTTCGTTTCCACAAAGGTGGTCGGTGTCATTAAGCGAGCGGGTCTGCACAGTTGCGAATCTTCCGGCACGGAACGATGCGACGCCGTGATGCTCGGGATTAACAATCAACTCCATCGGAGCGGCAAGCACCTGCTGAGCATTTTGAAGCAACTCGCCGCCCATCTGGTGAGCAAAGGCAACCAAAGCTGCCTGCTGCTGCTGATTGGCTTGATCATCAACCAGAAGAATAGATTTTGCCGGGTACGGGTTGGCATAAGGGTCGCCCAAAGTAGCCCGGGCCTCGACGGCCGCGGCAACGGTGTATCCGTCCAGTGCAACACCATTCCAACTTCCGCTCTGAATGTGCCAGGCGAGGATCGCTTCATTGCCTACGAGATTGACTTCTCCGTTGGCGAAGCATTGCCCGGTGTACACATCGGCGCTGCGGGTTTCGATGTAGTCGCCGTGAATCTGCTCTGCAGACGCCAGGACGGAGAAGATCAAGAGTACAGAACAAACAAGAGCTAACAAACGCATAAGCCACCTCACCCGAAGTCCTGCAACTATTCTCGCGCCCGACCGGGTAGGAGCGCAAGCGCGTGCCGGAGTTGCCAACTCCGACGTCTCCTTGCACGAATGTGTGGAATGCTCGCTTCAAGACGGACCCAGAATCTGCATGAATACCCCCGCAACAGCGGCAGGGCGAAAAAATGACCTTCACAACAATCATGCCGAGAGTTCTTGACAGCGTTAGAATGGCGCCGTAACAGTGCAGATTCCGGGACCACTTCAATAACGACGAGTGCGGATTCACTTGATCACTGCCGAGTCGCCAGAGTCACGGCGCCTGCGACGCGGGCGCCTGATTCAATTTCCTCAGTTGACGATGCCGCTGATCGCAGCCCTAACACCGCGGGAGCATAGCGTTACTCATACCGACGAGATCGTGGAGCCGGTGGACTTCGACAAACCCGCAGACCTGGTGGGGATTACGGCGCCGACGCCATCTGCTTTACACGCGTACGCTCTCTCGCGGGAATTTCGCCATCGAGGAGTGCCCGTAGTGATCGGCGGCCCGCACGCGACAGCTCTTCCCGAAGAAGCCTCGCGTCATGCGGATGCAATCGTCACAGGAGAGGCCGAAGATACCTGGCCGCGCGTACTCGAGGATGCCCGCCGCGGCAAGCTGCAACAGGTCTACGTCTCCACGCGAAAGGCGTCACTCACTGGTATGCCCGCTCCACGTTGGGACTTGATCCGGGGGCGCCGTTACGGGAAGTCCGTGACCATTGCAACCCGCGGATGCCCTCATCGATGTGATTACTGCACGATTCCGCTCCTCTACGGCCCTGGCACGGTCAGGTACCGTCCAATTGATGAGGTTGTGCGTGAAGTCGCCACCAGTCCGACGCGCGCGGTCGTGTTCTGGGACGATAACATCGGTGCCAATCCGCGCTACGCAAAGGAACTCTTTCGGGCTCTTACTCCGCTGAAGAAATGGTGGACGAGCCAATGCACGGCGAATGCCGCGCGCGACGAAGAGTTCGTGGAGTTGGCGGCACGGAGCGGGTGCAAGGCGCTCTTCCTGGGCTTCGAGTCGATCTCGCAGGAGAGTCTTCAGGCCACGAACAAGGCCCACAACCGCGTCGGAGACTATCGCCGGCTCATCGCTCACCTGCACCGCAACCGAGTCGCCGTGCACCTTGGCATCATGTTCGGCTTTGACCAGGACGATATCGGGATCTTCCGGCGCACCGCCGATTTTCTCGATGAGTCTGCTGTCGATGTAGCTACGGTTAGCATGGTCGTGCCGATGCCCGGCACGGCTACGTTCCATCGAATGAATGCCGAGGGAAGGATTCTCACCACCGACTGGTCGAAGTATGACGGGAAGAAGCACTGCGTTTTCGAGCCTGCGCGGATGTCCCCGGAAACGCTCGAAGCCGGAACGGAGTGGGTGGCGCGAAGCTTTTACTCTCTTCGCTCGATTACTCGCCGGCTCTCACATTCGGGCGCCGGCCTCTGGTGGAATCTTCCCAGGAATCTCGGCTACATGCTGGCGAACCTCGCCAACGCCGGGCCGTCGTGGGACCCGAGCCAGCCCACATCAGCCTGACGATGATCTTCCCAATCGATGTCGCAGGTATGAGCTAATGACTTGAATGGCCATCGGCCATCGCCCGATGGCGGTCTCGTCAGAGTCCGAAGCGATACAATTATCTCGTTCGATTTCCGGACCAAAAAATAGAAACGGGATAGCATGCCTGAAACCATCGAGTGGCGCAGCCCACAGCGACGTCGCCGCCATTTTCTGCTCTGGATTGTGCTCGTCGTTATCCTTGTTATCGCCAGCGGAACGGCGATTTCGTACTACGTCGAGCTGCTCTGGTTTAGATCCCTGGGTTACGAAGCAGTGTTCCGAAAGACGCTGGGTCTGCAGTGGTCAGTTTTCGCATTATTTTTCGTAGCCACGTTTCTTTTTGTGTACGGATGGTTTCTGGTACTGAAAAAGACATATCAGCCGGACCTATCAAGTGGCGGCCTGATTTTCATCGGCAGACAGCCAATTCAACTGCCCGTCGAGCGCATCCTCAGCACAATCGCTCTGGTTATTTCGCTTCTCATTGCCGCCGGAACCGGCGCGGGCATGATGGCGGAATGGACGACATTTGCCCTCTATCGCTATGCGCCGCACGCTGCCGGCGAGCTCGTCGATCCGATCTTTGGGAGATCCCGCGAATTTTATTTATTTACGCTGCCCACATGGCAGCTCATCGCCGGATGGTTATTCGCTTTGGCCGTGATTGCCTGTGTGACCGCCTTCTTCTTTATTCTCATCACCGGCAGCACTCGGATGTTGTCCGGCCGCAGAGGCAGTTCGCTTCCATTGCCCTGGCGCGGATTCTCGATCGCATTTGCGTTCCTCTTGGTGACCATTGCGATGCGGGTCTATCTCAGCCGCTTCCAGGCATTATTCGACGAGCATACGATTTTCAGCGGTGTCACTTACACGGATGCCCACGTTACATTGACTGGTCTGCTTGTGGTCTGCGCGGCACTAGTGATCGGTGCCGCGATTGCGGCTGTGAACCTCGTCCGGGCGCCGCGCGTTCGCTGGCTCGCGGCTTCAGTGGCTCCTGCTGTGCTTTGCTATTTCGGTGTTCAAGTCATCGGCTGGTACGTCGGCAATTTCATCGTGAAGCCGAACGAGTTAGTGCGGGAACGACCTTACATTGCCCACAATATCGACTTCACACGCAAAGCCTACGGTTTAGACAGCGTATCTCGGCGTGAGTTTCCCGCCGAAACCAGCGTTGAGGCTGCCGACGCTGCGAATAATCAAGCAACGCTGCAAAACATCCGACTTTGGGATTGGCGAGCACTCCAGGACACACTCCGTCAGATTCAGGAGATCCGCACTTACTACGACTTCCCGGACATCGACATTGACCGTTATGAAATTGACGGCACCCTGCGTCAGGTGATGCTCGCCACGCGTGAGCTCAGTCTCGAGAAGTTACCCGAGAGTAGCCGAAACTGGATCAACGAAAAGCTTATCTACACGCACGGCTACGGCATCACCATGAATCCGGTAAATGGCTTCACGCCGGAAGGGCTGCCCACGTTGATTCTCAGTAACATGCCGATTCAAAGCACGGTGCCAAATCTCAAAGTAACGCGTCCGGAAATCTATTTTGGAGAGCTGACCGATAGTGACGTATACGTAAGAACCAGACAGCAGGAATTCAATTATCCCCAAGGTCAGACTAATAATCTCACCTCTTACGAGGGCACCGGCGGAATCCCGCTTGGGGGGTTTCTGCGCCGCATTCTAATAGCCTTCGAAGAAGGCGACCTGGCGAAGCTGCCGTTCAGTGATGACGTCAATCCACAAAGCCGGCTACTGATGCACCGCAATGTGCGCGACCGCGTCTCCACTTTGGCACCATTTCTGACTTACGAGTCAGATCCCTACATTGTGGTCGATGACAACGGTCGGCTGTCGTGGATTCTGGATGCGTTTACGACCTCGGACAACTATCCGTACGCAAGTCACTATTTGCTCGGCGGTAATCCCATCAACTACCTGCGGAATAGCGTCAAGGTGGTCGTCGATGCCTATGACGGGACCACAACCTTCTACGTATTCGACACACAAGATCCCATCATTGCGGCTTATCGCCAGATGTTTCCGTCGTTATTCAAAGACGCGGCTGAGATGCCATCCGCACTGCGAAAACATGTCCGCTACCCCGAGTTATTGCTCAAACTGCAGGCTGGCGTTTACTCCCTTTATCACATGACCGATCCAGAAGTGTTTTATAACCGTGAGGACCTGTGGACAGTGGCTTCCGAAGTGGGCCTTAGTGAATCCGGCCAGCAGAAAACCGTGTCGATGGAGCCGAACTATGTGTTGATGAAACTGCCGGACGAAGCCGCGGTCGAATTTATAGCGATTCTGCCTTTTACTCCGGCCAATCGAAACAATCTGATTGCCTGGATTGCCGGGCGCAGCGACGGCGCCCACTATGGCACGTCGGTCGTTTACGACTTTCCGAAAACCAAACTGGTCGACGGGCCCCTGCAGGTCGAAGCACGAATTGATCAGAATGCGCAGCTATCGGGACAACTCACGTTGTGGAACCAACAGGGCTCACATGTACGGCGCGGAACTCTGCTGGTGATTCCTTGCGGACGCGCGTTGCTCTACGCGGAGCCGATCTATCTTCAGGCCGAGCGCAGCCCTATGCCGGAACTGCGTCTAGTTGTGCTCGCGCTGCAAGACCGCCTCGTATTTGGTCCGACCTTTGACTCCGCGATGCGGTCTCTCTTCGGCGGAGAGGCGTCGTCCCTAAGTGTCAGCCCTGCTCCGGTCGAAGCGGCGCGAACCGCGACATCCGCTGCTAAGCCAGGTGCGGATCTGAACACGCTCATTGCCGGCGCGGCGAAAGACTTGTCGGACTACCAGCGACTGACCGCAGAAGGTAAGCTTGCCGAAGCCGGACAAAAGCTTGAGCAACTCAAGCAGAAGCTCGACCAACTCAATGCGCGTCCGAAATGATCAGTTCGAGCGGGAAACCGAGAGCCGCTTCACGAGTTCATAAAGAAAAGCCTGGCCCTCATAGAAGGATTGAATGCCCATGCGCTCGTCCCGGCCATGTGCCCTAATGTCATCGCGATCCACGAAGAAGCCCTGTATCCCGTAGCACGGGATGCCAGCGCTCCGCAGATAGGCGCCATCAGTGGCGCCCATCACCATCATCGGCACCACCGGAACTCCAGGCCAGAATTTATCGGTGAGTTGACGGCTTGCATCCATGAGGTCTGAGCGAAGCGGCGAACTCGGGCCGGGATGCGGTTCACCGAGAAGTTCCACGCTTACCTGATCATCCGCAATGACTGTTCGAAGTGTGCTTTCGACATAGTCGCGGCTATCTTCCGGTAGCACGCGGCAATTTACGGTTGCAGCCGCGAGCTGGGGCAGAGCATTCACCGCGTGCCCGCCTTCGAGCATGGTCGCAACACAAGTGGTACGCAGGGTCGCATTCCAGGCGGGCGATGCGGCCGCCACGCGTTGCATCGCCTCGGGCGAGTTCTCGGCTACTTTGGCCAAGTCGTTCTTTTCGGGGCCGTTATCGATCTTCGACATCTCCTGAAAATACGCAGACGTCACGGCGTTGGTTTTGAGTGGAAATCCGAACTTCGAAAGCCGGTCCAGGGCGCCGGCGAGATGATAAATGGCATTGTCCGGCACGGGCAGCGAACTATGGCCGCCCTTGTTATGTACTTCCAATCGAAAGTTGACGACATATTTCTCACTCACCTGGAGGTCATTCGAGATTTTCTTTCCGTTGCTTTCTTCGCCCCAGCCGCCTTCGTTTAAGGCATATTCCGCGTTTATCAAATCGCGACGGTTCTTCAGCAACCATTCGACTCCGTTGTACGGACCGCCTCCTTCCTCATCAGCGGTAAGAGCGACAATGATGTCCCGATCTGGCTTGAATCCCTCTTTCTTGTATTGAATGAGATTGGCGATCCAAATCGCGGCTTGAGCTTTATCGTCGCTGGTGCCGCGGCCATAGTAATAGCCGTCTTTTTCTATGAATTGAAAAGGATCCGTGCTCCAATCCTCGCGCTTGGCTTCGACCACATCCTCGTGCGCGAGAAGAAGAATTGGTTTCGCAGCGCCTGTGCTGTGATACCGCACCACGAGGTTTGCTTTTTTCGGGATCGCGCCGCCAACGAAGATGTCGGAATCCGAAAACCCGGCGTCCTTCAGGCGAGAGGCTGCGGCCTCCGCAACCGGCGTAGTGGCGCCCGTCGTATAGCCAGATTGAATCTCAACAAACTGCTTGTAGATGTCGTCGGCAAGCTGCTTTTCCGCTTCTGGCCGCGTGGTTTGGGCGCTCGCAGAAAAACCAATCAGGATTGCAATAAGAGAAGAGATAGTCCCCGGCTTGAACATGCGAGGGATTCTTTCATGGGAAGCGCAAGCGTGCAACCGAACGGTTCTCCGCGATTTTGGGAGTCCAGTGGTCCGCTCCCACTTTGACCTATTCACTATCTGCGAATAACATACGCATCGCTCACTTTTGGAGAGAACTGATGCTATTCAACCGTCGCTTTCTCGCTCGCAACTTCGCACCTCTTTGCGTTTTTGGTGTGTTGGCCACCTTCTCGTACAGCACGACTGATTCACAGCTTGCAAAGCCAACCAAAACAGCGAGTACCGCCGATGAAAAGAAAAAGGACGAAACTCTTCCGCTCAAACCAGCTCGCAAGATCGAATTCACGACGCACGAGGGTACTTGGTTGTCATTGGACGTGTCACCTGATGGGCAAACGATCATCTTCGAACTCATCGGTGATCTGTATACCTTGCCGATCACGGGAGGAGAAGCCAACAAGATCACGAGTGGCATGGGCTTCAATAGTCAGCCGCATTATTCACCGGACGGTAAAAGAATTGCGTATATCAGCGACTCCGGCGGCGCTGAGAATGTTTGGATCGCCGACGCGGATGGCAAGAATCCGAAGCAACTAAGCCAGGATGAGCAGAGCGAGTTCACGTCGCCCGTGTGGACTCCGGACGGAAACTATATTATTGCCGGCCGCACTACACAATTTCCTATAGGAGATTCGGAGCTATGGATGTACCACATCCGTGGAGGCGCCGGCGTGCAGATCACCAAGTCTCACAAGAAACCTGATGAGAGTCCGCGAAAATGGACGAGTACCCTTGGGGCGTCGCCTTCGAGCGATGGGCATTATCTCTATTACGCGACAAGGAAGAACTCGGAGGGTTCGGAGGGGTTTTATAACGTCAAGCTCCCACTTTCGCAAATCACCCGGCGCGACCTGATCACCGGCGATGAGGATCCGGTGACCGATGCTCCCGGAAGTGCCATGAGTCCTGTCATTTCGCGGGACGGAAATCTCCTGGTTTACGCAACAAGATATGAGACGGAAACCGGATTTCGTATCCGAGATCTCAAGAACGGCGAAGAACACTGGCTCAAATATCCGGTGCAGCGTGACGATCAGGAATCGCTTTTTACGCGCGATTTCATGCCAAATTATGCCTTCACCCCCGACGGCAAGTATGTAGTGGCAGCATGGGGAGGCAAGATCCACCGGATCTCGGTAAGCACAAGCGAGGACCAAATCATTCCGTTCACAGCAAAAGTGTCGCGAGATCAGGGTCCCGATCTGAATCGTGCCATGCGTGTGGACCAGGGTCCAGTGAAACTCCGGCTGATCCAACAACCAGCACAGTCTCCGGACGGGAAGCGGCTCGCATTTTCTGCGCTGACTCACATCTATGTCATGGACCTTCCGAACGGAACTCCACATCGTCTGACCAGTGGAAATGCTCGCGAGTTTCAGCCCGCATGGTCACCTGACGGCTCGGCAATTGCTTATGTAACGTGGGATCAGGGTAGCGGGCAAATCTGGAAAGTACAGGCAGACGGTCAGAACCCCAAACAACTTACCAGCACACCAGCCTTTTACCGTGACGTGGCCTGGTCGCCGGATGGCGGACGATTAGTGGCCCTACGTGCACCCCGTCAGGCGCGCATAGAGCAGTTCGACGAATGGGACCACACTACCGCGAATCTGGATCTGGTCTGGCTCCCTTCCAACGGTGGGGACATTCATCTGATTCTTCCGGCTCGTGGCGCAGGCAGGCCGCACTTCGGGCCAGAACCGGATCGTATTTACCTTTATTCCGATGCGGGCCTGGTTTCGCTGCGCTACGACGGGACCGATCGCCGCACCCTGCTGAAAGTATTTGGTAAAGCCTGGTTCCCTGATCCTGACCAGCCGGACGGAAATCCCGCGGACGATGTTCGCGTGAGTCCCGATGGACGCTGGGCCTTGGCACAGGTCAGTAATCAAGTGTATTTGCTGGCCGCTCCTCGCATAGGTGGCGAGGCGCCGTCGGTGGATGTATCGAAGTCTCCTGTTCCCATCCGCAAGATCACCGAAGTTGGCGGTGATTACATGGGCTGGGCCGACAACGGCAAAACGATCGTGTGGGCGGAGGGCTCCACATTCTTCCGCCTTCCACTAGATCAAGTTGAGTTCGAACCGCCGAAGAAACCAGAGGAGGACACCAAAACCTCAACTACTGACTCGCCGAAAAAGCCCTCGAATAGCGCTACGTCGGCTGAGGCCGCCAGTGATAAGGATGCGGACTCTCAGAAAGAAAATAAGAAGAAGCCGCCCAAACTGCATCCCCAGGAAATTGCTGTCGATATCGAATTTCCCCGGCACACCCCGTCGGGCACTGCCGTGCTTCGAGGAGCACGCGTGATCACGATGCGCGGCGATGAAGTTTTGGAGAGCGCCGACATCGTAGTTCACGACAACCGCGTAGCCGCGGTCGGCAAGAGCGGTTCCGTGAACGCACCCGCCGACGCGAAGATTATCGATGTTTCGGGCAAAACGATTGTGCCGGGCTTCGTCGACCTTCACCCTCACTGGAATGAGATCCGGCGCACGGTGCTCGATACGCAAAACTGGAGTTTTCTTGCCAACCTGGCCTACGGCGTCACGACTGGGCGCGACCCGCAAACCCAAACCAACGACATGTTCGCGTACCAGGACATGGTCGACACCGGGGAGATTCTTGGACCCCGCGCCTACTCCACCGGGCCGGGAGTTTTCCCGGATACCGACTTTCAATCGCTTGATGATGCCAAAGCCGTCGTGTCCCGGTACATCAAGTTTTATCGCACGCCGTATCTGAAATCGTATCTGGTTGGCAATCGCAAGCAGCGGCAATGGATGGTAATGGCTTGCAAGGAATTAGGGGTCATGCCCACGACTGAAGGTGGCCTCGATATGAAGTTGAACCTCACTCACGCCATCGATGGTTTCAGCGGGAACGAACATAGCATGCCGATCACACCCTTGTTCGATGATGTGGTCCAGTTCTGGACCCGGTCCGGGATCTTCTACACACCCACATTCATCGTGGCTTACGGCGGTCCATGGGCAGAGAACTATTATTACGAAACCACCGAAGTACACGACGATCCGAAGGTGCGCCATTTCCTTCCTCATAACATTGTTGATGACAGGACTCGGCGACGCACGATTTGGACGCGCAAAGACGAACTGGTATTTCCTCGGCTAGCTGCTCAGGACAACAAGTTGATCCAAGCTGGGGGCAGAGTACTCATTGGGAGCCACGGTCAGTTTCAGGGCTTGGGCTACCAGTGGGAGATGTGGTCACTCGCGGCGGGCGGCGTCACCAATATAGAGGTGCTCAAGTCAGCCACCATTCACGGGGCCGAAGCCTTGGGGCTAAATCAGGATCTGGGATCGATTGAACCAGGCAAGCTCGCGGATCTCGTCGTATTGGATAAGAATCCTCTGGACGATATCCAGAACACGAATACCATTCACTACGTCATGAAGAACGGAGAGTTGTTCGAAGGAAACACCCTCGACGAAGTGTATCCGGAGCAAAAACCACTGGCTCCGCTGTGGTGGTGGAACGAGAAATGAAGTTCTTGTGCGGGCCGCCAAAGTCTCTTCGCTCGTCCAAAGGCTCTTCTACCCTTGGAGGCACGCTTCTATGTTTTCATTACATCTGAGCAAAGGCGCCTTTCAGGCGCAGCGAAGGATTTTACCTCAGATGCTCCGCGCCAGATCCCTCGCCCGGCGGTGATAATGACGCACCGAACGGCACACACTACAGCCCGAAGGGCCTCGTGCTCAGAAGTAGAACTTCATAGCAAACTGAATCAAACGAGGCCCGCGATAATACGCCGTAGCGGTCGACGGGCTTGAGTCAGATGTAACCATTCCAAAGTTGCCGCTGAATCCAGAGGCTCCCTCGGCAGAGCTGGGTCCGTAAAACTGGACGTGGTTGAAGGCGTTATAGAAATTTGCCTGGAACTGCACGTACTTGGACTCAGTAAACTTGAAATCCTTAAGTATGGAAAGGTCCCAGTCGTTGATGCCGGGTCCATGCAGCGTATTGCGCCCCATGTCGCCGTGCGTAAACATGGGCACGCCGCCTGCGACGAGCGCGGTTGGGAAACTCGGTAGCGCTTTGCCCACCGGAGGTCCGACCGAGCACACAAGGTTGGTTGGATCGAACCAGAACGGTCCTGTTTCAGTTCCGCTCAGGCAGCTTCCATGCACTCCGTCGGAGCTTGGGCTGAAAGTGCGGATCGCACGCGGATTGCTGAAGATCTGAACTGGTCCGACTACATCGGCGCGGTCGAGAAAATTGTTCAATTCGCTGGAATTGTCATTCTGGAAAATCGTGAATGGATTTCCGGATTGGAAGCTGGTAATCGCGGCCACGGACCATCCACCGGCCATTCTGCCAAAAAATGACGTTGCGTGCGATCCCCATGGAATCTGGTAGATCGGACTCAGAACGAGGCGATGTCTGGCATCGAAGTCCGCTAGTCCACGATCAAAAGCTGGATTCGTCGGATCGGTGTAGGTATTTGACCGTGCGCGAAATCCCGAGCTCACGTCGATCGTCTTTGACAGGGTATATGCGGCTCGAAATTGCAGACCGCGGCTCATCTGCTTGTCTACGGTAAGTTGAAGTTGATTACTCGAGGAATTCGCATCGCTCAGATTGGTGTAAATCTGAGTTGCCCCGGTCGGGCTGCCGAGAAATGCCGGCGTCCCGCCGGTACATGCAGCCAAAGGTCGCGCACAATCCACATTGATATTGACGGTGGGATCAAGCTGCACACCTGGGCTCGTGAAGTAATTGTATTGTGCGAGCAAACCGTTGGGGCCACCCAACTGAGCAAAATTGGTTTCGTTCGTCGCGATAGACTTGCGGTTTAAGTTGCCCGCGTAAACCGCTTCTACCATCGTCGTCTTGGTCATCTGATATTGGAAACCGTAATTGAAGTCGTAGGTATACGGGGTCCGGAAATGCGGATATACGACATAGGCGAAGGGAATGGCAGGACTGGAAAACGTTCCAATTTTTCCCTTCAAAGCGAATGGGTAGGGATCCGGGTAACCGAAGGGAGTAAACGGATCCGAGATGAAAGAGTTGGGTACCGTGGGAGCCGCGCCGGTGTAGGTCGGATAATTATTGGCGATGTAGCCGAATGGCGGCTGGCCGCCGAACTGCAAGTTCAAGGCGCCATCTTCGATATCGTAAAAGATGCCGGCGCCGCCACGCATGATCAACTTGGCATTCCCCAGCATGTCCCAGGCAAAGCCAAAACGCGGGGCAAAGTTATTGCGGTCGGAATAAATCAGCCCGCGGTCGGGCGTGTTTGGATCGCCGGGGTACAAAAATCCCGTAGGCGCACCGGGGAATACCGTCGAGTGTTGCCCCGGATACCAGCCTATGATTTCGTTATGCGGGTCTTGTTGCGGAGAGTTGTATTCGTAACGTAAGCCGTAATCGAATGTCAGATTTTTGGTGACCTTCCATGCGTCCTGTCCAAAGAAATACCAGGAATGGGTACGGATACCGTATTTGGCATTGGAATATTGGGAGTAGTTATCGAAAAACCCACCAACAAAATCGGCGAGGTTATTGCCGGTGAAGGAACCGAAATCCCCGAAGAAGAATCCGCCATTGTTATAGAAATCGTAGTCAAAGTTGTTCTCGACCCAGCGTAGATCCGCGCCGAACTTTAGAGCGTGCCTTCCGTGGGTCCAGGAAAACGTATCCTGGTATTGGAAAGTGCTGTCGTGAATCTTAGTTGGTCCTTGCGGCGATGGCCCCAGACTAAACGCACCGTTAACGGTCATTAACGGTGGCGCCGCACCGGCCGGATCGTCGGGGTGGACTCCGGTAAAGCCCAGCTCTGCGGGAGTTGTTTTATCCGTAGGACTGGCCTGGTAGGTTGCAGCGCGGTTGGTAGCAAATTTGAGTTCGTTCAGCATGGTCGATGAGATAGTCCGAGTCCAGCTTAACGATCCAGCCTGCCATCGCTGTGCGTTGCTGAAACCGGAACCTACGGGCACGTCTCCGCCTGTGGACGCACCATGCAGAATTTCGAACGGGAAGATCTGGGGCTGATCATCGAAGATATAAAAGGCAGACAGGACGTCTTTCTTCGACAGGTTGTAATCGAAGCGGAAGACGAATTGATCATCCTGCAGCGCGGCTGTAGGTGCAGAAACAAACTGATTGCCGGGTCGATTCGGCAACGGCACGTACTTGGCAATGTAGTTAGCAATGACGGGGTCAACTGGTACTTTATTATTTGGATACGCGTTTCCGTTAGTCGGATTGATGAGCTGCGTATCCGGCAGCAGTTCGCTGAAATCGCCAGTACGTTCGGCAGGACTCAAAGTCTCAAAAGGAGGTGCGACTTGGCCCTCGCGCCGACGTGCGCCCTGATATGAGGCGAAGAAAAATGCTTTGTCCTTTTTGATTGGAAGTCCGATTGATCCGCCGAAGAGGTTGCGCTTGTAATTCGGAACACTTTGAGTGAAGTAGTCCGAGGCATCGAGAGACGGATTGCGGAAAAATTCGAACAAGCTACCATGGATAGCGTTGGTTCCTGACTTGATAACCTGATTGACGACTCCTCCCGAGGTTCGGCCGTATTCCGCTTCGTAATTGTTGGTGATGACTTTGAATTCCGCCACCGCATCTGGGTTCGGATTGACAATCATGTTATTGCCCAGGAAATCGTTGTTATCCGCGCCGTCGATCAGGAAGGTCATCGACTCGGAACGCTGACCCGCAACCGCAAACGGATTGTTTGAACCGTCTTCCGCCTCGGGCACCACAATTCCGGCTTGCAGCAGACCTAGCTGCATGGTGTCTCGCTCGACCAAAGGCAAATCCAGAATCCGTTGCGTGTCTTCCACTTTTCCCAGGGTGGCGCTGACTGTATCTACCTGAGTGGTGTTGCCTTGAACTTCGATGACCTGATTGGTCGATCCCACCTTTAGGACAACGTCCTGGCGAGCGTTGGCATTGATCTGCAGAGTAATTCCGCTTTGCACGTACTTGTCGAAACCGGTCTGCTCTACGGCCAGCTCGTAGGTGCCGATGGGAACCAGCGTGAACAGGTAATCACCGTCTTTGCTGCTTTTGGTGGACCGGGAGATGTTTGTGGCGAGGTTCCGGAGCGTGACCTTAGCACCCGGCACAACCGCGCCAGATTGGTCCTTGACGGCTCCGTTCACCGTCGCCGTCGCTTGCTGCGCAAACGTCCTTATCGGGTTGAGACTTACGCATAACGTAATAAGGCAGACATATATAGTCCAACCATAAAACCTGGAAAAGTGACTTCCCATGATTCCCCTCACATTCGCAAAGTCGCTGCGTTAAACCGGTGAAGAACTCAATATTCGTTCGCGGGTGTCGATAGCGGTTGCCTATCCGCGGTTATGTTGGGTTTTCACCACATGGGTGGGAAATTATTCACAGAAGAATGAGGCTTTTCAAGACAAAACCACGGATACCAGCCATTGTGGACTCGATTTGTGATGAGCCAACGTGATTTCGCTATGAGTTGACAGGATAGAGACGCAAGTCCCCATAACAGTTGCACCTAGAACGAAGAACCCGGCAGGTTCCAGGAACCTGCCGGGAGTTTGGCGAGTGCCGGGAGTGGTGCGCTCCGGCGATCCCGAGCTTATGACAGGAAGAATTCTTTCATCAGCGCTGCCCAATCCTTGTCCGGAATCTCGGCCGTCACGTCTTCGACTGCCACGCCGCCGTCCTGCGCCAGCGCTCCGGCGAAGGTGGGGATTTTTCTCTGCAGACGGGCTGCGGATTCTTCGGTCCACCATCTGGCCAGCGAACCACCCAGCAGGTTCTTGAAATTCGTTTTTGCGTCAGGTGATTGCACGGTGATGAGCCAGCCATCGCCGTAAGGATCCTTGCGGGCGAGGTCGGCATTCGACCCAACGGTGTCGTTGACGTCCGAAACCGTACCTTCAATCGGAGACACCATGTCTACAGCAATGCCGTCGCGGTGCAATGTGCAGAGTTTCTGCCCCTGGCGGAGCCACTGCCCGCGTTGTGGCAGGGTGATGCTTTCCACTTTTCCAGCCAGTTTGGAAGCAAAATCGTCCATGCCCACTCGCACCAGGTTCGGACTTTCGCTCAGCGCCCATGTGTGTCCCGGATGATAGCGAACATTCTCTGGAACCTGGAATCCACCAACCAACCCCGGCGCCAATCTTGGCTGGGCTTCGCTTTTAACAACCTGGAGGGCGGGCTGAACGACAACACGTTTGCGGCTGTAGAAATGATCAATAAGAAGAAAAGTTACGAATGTGAAGAGGACCAGTAGGACTGTCATAACTCACCTCGCCGGAGGGCCTTTTTGTTTTTCTCGGCCACTCGCCACTTTTGTTAAGGCACCTTTGTTGCCGAAATCGCGAGTACTTAGCCCGCCATCCGCGAAGCTCTTGAAAACGGGAGGGATTTACTTCCAGGCGCGGCGTGGATCGGGCTCTGGATGATGAATTGGACAACAGAGATCTGATGAAGATTACAGCAGGGGGTTGATGGCGATGAGTTCGGTTTGCTCGAATCGTCAGGAAAGACACTAACTTACAAGCAGAAACCGCCCTGTTTAAGAACGCCTCAGCGACTGATGCAAATTTTAACGACTGAATGAAACGTCTAGCTCATTTCATCCTCATGTCATCCCGAGAGACGCGTCAGCGGCTGAGGGATCGTACGCAGGTGTCCAAGACGATAGCACCAACAGGACCGCAGGTCCCACGAACCCATGCCGTGGTTCAGTATTTTTCGTAAGATCCCTCACGCCTTGGCGCTTCGGGATGACGCACCGAATGGGAGTATCAAATTGACCCGCTAGTCGAAATGCTTCTCTTCTTGACAAAACTGACATTCCTGTTAGAGTTCGGCCAACTGCTCTAGCAGTGCTCCACAGGTGCTAACCCTATGAAAAATGTGTACGAAGTGCTGAGACAGAAGGAACTCGAACTGGCGCGATTGGAGAAAGAGGTGGAGGCATTGCGGGTGGCCGCGCCTCTGCTGTCCGACGACAAAGAAGCTCTGGCCGAGGCTACCAACAACAAACCAACGTTAGCCGCGTCGGGAACCACCCAGCAGCCTATCCGGATCCCACAACCCGCAGCTACTCCTGCCCCGGTGGCACGAGCCGCAGGATGGGAAGATAGCGCGAAACGCTGGCCTTAGCTGAAGCGGATAACGTCTTATTACCCAGGCATAATCCCGCTGGTTGCCGCTGAAAAATAAAGGCCGGCTGTCGCATGCAGGCCAGCCGGCCAATCACCCCCAACGGTGTAACTCTAGGCAGAAGAAACTTGCGAAAATAGCCATTCCCTGGGGACAGACTCAAAAATAAGGTCTCCCGGAGGCGCGCTGAACTCCGCTCCGCATTCGGCGCAGACGAACTCCCAGTTCCGCGCGTCCGATCCGACCAGCGCCGACAAACAGTCAGAAGATTCATAAGTGACTGCGAGCGCACCGCAATGCGGCATAGGGCAGGTGGCGCCAAATGCACGCAGATCCACTTCTTCCTTCCAGGAGCGCAAGGCCAACGTGATCTCCTCGCGCTCCATTTCAAGCTTGCTTCGATTCAGTTTCATCTCGATCCTCGTTCTTAGTTGGAAGCCACCAGGCGTTCCAGGGCCGCCTTGTTCCGGATAGTCAACGTCGAGCCATGAACCTCGAGCACGCGTTGCTTTTTGAATTCACTTAAGGTTCGGGTGACGGTTTCCCGCGAAGTGCCGATCAACTGGGCCATCTCTTCATGGGTCAGCGCCAATTTGAGCCGGATGGTTCCGTCCACCACGCGCGCGTCCGTGGACCATTGCAAAAGAAGCCGAGCCAATTTTTCGGAGACCGAATGGGACAGCCCGATGGAGCGAATCACTTCGTAGGCTGACTGGCAGTCGCGCGCGAGATGCTGCGCCGCCTGCAAGCATGCATCGGGGTGCTGGCTCAGGAAGCGAAGGAAATCTTCGCGGCGCACAAACGCCAGTTGGGCCGGCTGCAAGGTTTCCACAGTGACCTCATAAGGCTTGTTGCTGATGCAGGCATGCAGGCCAAGAATGGTACCCGGCTCGGCGATTTTCAGGATCATGCTCTTGCCATCGGCGTTGGTGGTGGTCAGCTTGGCGCGTCCCTGGCACAGGACGTATACGCCGCGCGCGCTTTGACCTTCCAGGAAAACCATCGCGCCTTCCGGGTAAGAACTGACGTGCTTCAAATCGTCAAACTCCTGGGTTGCGCACTCGGACAACATGCAGAAAGAATTGCTGTTGCGCAGCTTGCATCCCATGCAGCTGTCAACGATGGGAAGCCCATAGGGTGAGTGTGCGGTCCTTCTCTCGGCTGAACCAAAACTCGAAACTGGAACTCTGCTGATCGCGCTTACGGTTGCGGTTGCCATCTTAGTTTCCTTTCGCGAAGAAGTCTTACTACCCCACCTGAGTATGTATTGACTCTATGCGCTGTCACGAATCTTCACTACTAGGACAATCCCTAGTTTTTTCGAAAGCCTCCAAGGAGTCACGAATGATGTCTCGGCTGTTCAAGGATGTTCTTTCGGGGGTGGGGCGCTTGGCAGTCATTACTGGCGGCTGTAATTAGTTCCGGAAGCTGGATCTCAATTCCGGCGAGAAGTAGGGGGTTCCGCTCAAAACCGTGGAGATTGCCAGCGGCAGCTGTTCGTAGGTGTAGACCTTTAATACGTATCCATCGGCGCCCAGAGCGCGGGCTTTCTTCAAATAGGAGGATGATGACTGGACCGTCAGAAAGATGATCTTACTGGCCACTCCCGACTCGCGAATCTTGGCAGCCGCTTCAAATCCAGTCATGCCCGGCATGCTGATGTCGGAAACAATAAGGTCGGGGTTCAGGGATTTGGCGGCTTGCACCAGTTTTTCGCCGTTTTCGACCGCTCCTACGATCTCGTAATCCGTTCCCAGCAAGGAACGTAACTCATCCAGCATTTCTGCCTGATCGTCGGCTAATAAAATTCTTTTTCGATTCATGTAATCGTCGCTGATCGTAGTTCCAGAAAAAGTTTGTGCACTTTCCGGCATTCGCAAAACTCCCGTTCACGCCTACAACTGGCCACGGTCTGTGTCTCAGTTCTCATCGCTGGCACACCCAGACTACGGATGTTCGGTTGGGGTCGGGACTAGGGTGTACCCTAGTTTTTTCAGCCTGGGATAAGCCCTTGCTGCAGGGCAACTTTGGTGAGTTCGGCCACGCTTTTAACCCCCAGCTTGGCCATTATGCGGGCACGGTGGAATTCGACCGTTTTCACGGAAACATGGATGACATCCGCAATTTCTTTATTGCCTCGCCCTTCTATGATCAGTTGCAGGATCTCGCGCTGGCGGTCAGTTAGCCCTTCGGTTTCCTCGCTTAGTTCGCCCTCGCGATTCCACAAACGCGAAATTACGTCCTCGCCGAATGCGGGAGTGATGTAGGTCTTGCCGCGCAGAACCGTCGCAATGGCTTGTTGCAGTTCCTCAGTTGCGCCCGACTTGAGCACATATCCGGATGCTCCCAGCCGAAGGGCTTGCTTCAGGTAGGCGGGATTGAGGTGCTGGCTCAGAAAAATCAATTTCGTCTGCGGTAAGGTTTTCTTGATCTGCTTGGCAGCCTCGAAGCCGTTCAGCAGCGGCATGCTGATATCCAGGACCACGACATCGGGTTTGAGCCGCTCGGCTTCCCTGACCAAAACGCGACCATCTTTGGCGACGCCGACTATCTCGTATTGCCCCTGCAGGGCGGAACGTAGCCCATCCAGAATGAGCACATGATCATCGCCGAGCAAGACGCGGAGCTTCATAGTTCACAATGATGACAACAGTGTATTATGCACTGGAAACGTTGCCGATTTCATGGGGGTAGCTCGTGCAGAGTTTCAAAACCCCATCCACTTCTACGCCACTTCCGGGTACCCGGGTTCTGGTAAAGCGATCTTTCATCTGGTCGCTTGTCGGCCTGGGCATGCTCCTGGTTATAACCGGCGTCGGAGTATGGACTTTGAAGGAGGTCGCGGAATCGGATTATTGGGTGGATCACACTCGCGACGTCATCAGCACCAACGAGCAATTGCTTTCTGATGTGAAGGACGCCGAATCGGCCGAGCGTGGATACATCATTACCGGAGATGAAGGCTACCTTGAGCCATATCGTTCCGCTTACGCCGACAGTCAGAGCAGCATGCAAAAGTTGTTGCAGATCACCAAAGACAATCCCCTCCAGCAGGAGCGGCTGACTGGGTTACAAGCCCTGATCGCGAAAAGGATGGGTGTCTTCAATACTGCCCTCGAACAGCGCAAGACTTCAGGCTTTACTGCAGCCGAGGGCGTGGTGGTTGCAGGCCAAGGCCGCACGGTCATGCGGCAGATCCGGGAGGCGAGCAAAAGGATCGCGAACGAGGAAAATCGCCTTCTCCAACTGCGGTTGCAGACGCGGCAGATCCGAGTTCGAAATGGATTCATAGCTACGCTACTAGCCGCTCTTGTGGCACTGATAGCTCTTCTCACCGCGCCCGTGGATGTGCGCCGCGCGGTCAGGCAGCAGAAGATTGCAGAGGAGGAAAAGCGCGAAAGCGAAGCGACCGCACAAGCTCTGTTCCAGGCCGCTGCTCAGAGCATTCTGGTTGTTGACCAGCAGGGACGGATCGTCATGGTAAATCCCGCCACAGAAAAAATGCTGGGTTATGCCCCAGACGAACTTAGCGGACAATCGGTCGAATTGCTGGTGCCGGAAAACCTCCGCGCAGGACACGTACATCACCGATCGAGCTATTTTCACAACCCGCAGAACCGTCCCATGGGGTCTGGACTCGACTTGCAGGCACGGAAGAAAGACGGAAGCATTTGCGATGTCGAAATCAGCCTCAGCTACATACGCACAACGAAAGGGACTTTAGCGGTCGCGTTCATGTCGGACATTTCCAAACGCAAAGCTGATGAGCAGGCAATCCGGCGGCAGGGTGAAGACCTACGATTGCTCAGCCGTCGCCTCATGGCGGCGCAGGATGATGAGCGTCGCCGCATTGCACGGGATTTGCACGATGACTTGAGCCAGAAGCTCGCCTATCTCGCCATGGACATAGGAAAGATCGCTAGCAAGGCGACTTCTCATGAGCTACTGGACAGCTTACGAGGCCTGCAGCGGCGAGCAGGCGAGGCGTCGGACACAGTCCGCCATATTTCCCACCAGTTGCATCCTTCGATTCTTGATGACATCGGTCTGGAAGCCGCTCTGGAACAGTATTGCGAGGAATTCGAAGAACGTTCAGGAATTCGCACTCATTTCCTCGCTCGGAATATCCCCGACTCGATACCCCGGGAGGTTGCCGGCAACCTGTACCACATCTTTCAGGAGAGCTTGCGAAACGTTTCCAAACATTCCAAAGCGACGGAAGTTTTCGTGACGCTGGAAGCTGTCGATAGCGTATTGCGGCTCAATGTGAGAGACGAAGGCGTGGGACTGCCGGCACTGTCCAGAAGCGCGACAGGAATTGGAATCACAGGAATGAAAGAACGCGCCAACCTGGTCAACGGCAACGTTTCGATTGAGTCTCGTAGCGGCGAGGGCACGGAAGTAAACGTGACCGTACCCCTGTCAGACGCGGGATAAGATTTCGCGATATTTGCGAGCGGCGCGGCCTACCCTCATTTCTCGTTTATGCAATATTCCGCCAAAGCGTTGCCGCTGTTCTGCGGATCCGTCGTCTGCGTATAGAGATCGACATTCGCGCAGTCGTAATAGCCGTGATTTTTCGGCAAACGGACCATCCAATAGGTGCCCGCCTGCGGAGCTTTGCAATTGGGAGCTTCCTTCGTGCACTGCAACTCAAAAGACTTGCCGGACTCCTGAATCGTCACCAGAACTACATTGCCGCTCACGCTTGTTTCTTTTACGGTGATGGTCGATTTGTCGATCGCGAATAGCTGCACCGCCGCCAACAAAATGAATAGGAAGACGAGTTTCTTCATACATCCCTCCCCCTGCTAGTCCGAAATCCAATCTGATTATTGGCTCTGGTTGTAAGCGCTTGCTGTGATTGGGGTCACAGCGGCAGGAATCACTCGACACTGGCGAGGTCGCTCGGCCTTGCCCATGGGTCACATCCGCTGGTGATAAAGGGCACAGCCGAAAGCTCGCCAGCAGAACGAAGATACCTAGTTAAGAGGGGTGTCTCATGAAACGGATCCTAATCCTTGGCGCGGCTGGACGTGACTTCCACAACTTCAACGTAGTATTTCGCAATAACCTTGATTATCAGGTAGTTGCCTTCACCGCTACACAAATTCCCGATATTGCCGGCCGCCGTTATCCGGCCGAGTTAGCGGGCAGATTGTATCCCGATGGCATCCCCATTTTTGAGGAGAAAGATCTCGAAAACCTGATTGCCGCGAACGAAATTGATGCGGTGGTGTTCGCGTACAGCGACATTTCCCATCAGAATCTTATGCATTTGGCATCGCGCGCACTGGCCGCCGGAGTGGACTTTGAACTTTTGGGCACTCAACACACACAGCTCGAATCGCACGTACCGGTGCTTTCGATCTGTGCGGTGCGGACCGGCTGCGGCAAGAGCCCGCTCTCGCGGTTGGTGGCTTCAGAACTGCGGCAGCACGGGCGGCGACCTGTGGTGATTCGCCATCCCATGCCCTACGGGGACCTGGCCGCTCAAGCCGTTCAGCGTTTTGCCACCGTGCAGGACCTTGACCTGCAGAAATGCACGATCGAAGAACGCGAGGAATATGAGCCACACATCCGTCAAGGCACCGTCGTCTACGCGGGGGTGGACTATGAAAAAATCTTACGCCGCGCCGAGCAAGAAGCCGATGTGATTCTCTGGGATGGCGGCAACAACGACACGCCCTTTTACAAGTCGGACCTGGAAATTGTTGTGGTCGATCCCCATCGGCCAGGTCACGAGTTGGCTTATTACCCAGGCGAAGTGAACCTGCGGCGGGCGCACGCTATCGTGATTAACAAAGTGGATACCGCACAGCGGCGCGATATTGAAACCGTTCGGCAGAATGTGAAGCTGAACAATCCAAAAGCTGCCGTCTTCGAGATGGCCAGCCGGGTAACTGTCGACCAACCGCAGGCAGTCAAGGGAAAACGGGTCTTGGTGGTCGAAGATGGGCCCACACTCACTCACGGCGAAATGCGTTATGGCGCTGGTGTTGTCGCCGCTCAACAGTGCGGGGCGGCTGAATTAGTCGATCCGCGGCCTTATGCACTGGGATCCATTCGGACCACATACGAACGCTACACCCATGTTACGAACCTGTTGCCAGCCATGGGTTATAGCGCCACGCAATGCCAGGAACTCGAAGAGACGATTCGCCGCACACCCTGCGATCTTGTCGTGATCGCGACGCCCATCGATTTCAATCGAGTCATCAGCATCGAGAAACCGAATGTCAGGGTTGCTTACGAGGTTGAAGAGCTGAGCAAGCCTGGTTTGAAAGATCTGCTCGCGAAGTTCGTTCATGAGCATGAGCCGGCTTTTGTAGGAGCAGGAATATGAACGGCAAAGATTTCCTGTCGATCAAGGACTTCTCGCCTTCGGAGATTCAGTATCTGCTGATTCTCGGCCGGCAAGTCAAGACGCACCCGACGACCTACTGCGATGCGTTAAAGCGCAAGACTCTGGCCATGATCTTTGAGAAGCCATCACTGCGGACCAGAGTCAGCTTCGATGTGGGAATCCAGCAACTCGGCGGATTTTCAATTTATCTCTCACCCGCGGAGATCAATCTCGGCAAGCGTGAGTCGGTCTATGACGTCGCCAAGAACCTGGAACGAATGGTGCAGGGAATCATGATCCGGACGTTTGCTCACCAAATTGTGGAGCAGATGGCGGAATACGCGAATATCCCGGTCATCAATGGGCTTACCGACTACAGCCACCCCTGCCAGGCTATGGCGGATTACCTGACTATCTGGGAAGCCAAAGGCAACCTGGAAGGCCTGAAGGTCGCATTCGTGGGAGATGGCAACAATGTGGCTCACTCCTTGATGTTTGCTGGCGCTCAATTGGGAGCGCATGTGTGGGTGGCCACCCCGAAGGGTTACGAACCGAGGGCAGATGCGGTGGATTGGGCCGTGGATCGCGGCAAAGAAACGGGCGGGACTTGCACTGTGACCAATGATCCGCGCGAGGCCGCTTCAGAAGCCGATGTTGTGTACACCGATGTTTGGGCGAGCATGGGACAGGAAGCGGAAGCAGGACCGCGAGATCAGATCTTTCGTCCATATCAGGTCAACGCGGACCTTTTCCGCTGTGCCCAGCGCGATGCCATCTTTCTACATTGCCTGCCCGCGCATCGCGGACAAGAAGTAACTGATGACGTCATCGACTCGCCACAGTCTTTTGTCTTTCAGCAAGCGGAAAACCGGCTGCACGTTCAGAAAGCCATCATGCTCGAGCTCATGAAGGGCGAGTTCGTGAAACTGCCGGGCTTGGTGGAACTGCAGGAATTGGTGCACGTGTAACGAGTAGCTAGGAGCTAGAGGCTAGTAGCCAGGAAAAACGAATGCGTGGACATCGAGATTTGATTGCCTGGCAAAAGGCGATGGACCTGGTGACTGAAATCTGTTCGTGCACACAATGTTTCCCGAGAGAAGAACTGTACGGATTATCAAATCAGCTCAGACGAGCCGCAATCTCTGTGCCCAGTAATCTAGCCGAAGGGTACAGCCGCAATTCACGAAATGAACTGCATCACTTTGTGGGCCAGGCGCGTGGCTCATTGGCTGAGGTTGAGACACAGGTCGAGATCGCTAAAAATCTTGGTTACGTGAACGCAAATGCATGTGAAGGATTGCTTTCCAGAGTTAATGAAGTTGGGCGTTTATTGACGGGTCTTAAGGCCTGGTCGAGTAAACCTAGCTCCTAGCTACTCGCTACTAGCTACTGTCATGAAGACCATTCTTCTCGCCATCGGCGGCAATTCGCTCATCCGCGCGGGTGAGAAGGGGAGCATTGCCGAGCAGTTGGCGAATGCGCGTCGTACGGCGACAGAAATCGCAGGTCTCTGTTCCGCCGGATATCGCATTGTCCTCACCCACGGCAATGGTCCGCAGGTTGGCGCGGCACTGCTTCGTTCAGAACGCGGAGCCAGTCAAGTTCCCGGCCATCCGTTGGATGTTTGCGATGCGTCCACTCAGGGAGAAATCGGATACATCCTGCAACAGGCGCTGGAAACGGAGCTGAGAGTCGCCGGCTTAGATATGCCGGTTGCCACAGTTCTGACCCAGAGCGTGGTTTCGGCAACCGATCCTGCCTTGCAGCATCCGACAAAGCCCATTGGACCCTTTTATTCGCGTGCGGATGCGGAGGAGCGCAAGCGGCAGTTTGGATGGGAAATCGTGGAAGACGCCTCCCGGGGCTACCGACGCGTAGTCCCCTCACCTGAGCCGATCGAAATTGTCGAACTGAAAGTGATCGAGGATCTCGTCAACCAGGGTGTGCTGGTGATCGCCTGCGGTGGGGGGGGAATTCCAGTGATCTGGAACGATAGCGAACTGCAAGGGGTCGAAGCCGTCATCGATAAAGACCGCGCTTCGGCGCTGCTGGCTTCTAAACTCGGCGTTGACCTGTTTGTCATCTCAACCGATACGGACTATGTCTATCTGGATTACAAAAAAATGTCGCAACGACCGTTAAAAGAGGCCACTCCCGCGGAATTACAAGACTACCTTGAAGCAGGGCAATTCCCTCCCGGAAACATGGGGCCGAAGATCGAATCGGTTCTACGGTTTGTGCGCGATGGCGGCAAAGAAGCGATCATCACATCGTGTGAGAACCTGCGAAAGGCGGTTGGCGGATCAGCTGGCACGCATGTTTTGGCAGATCGGGAGAGAATTGAGTTGGGATTAAAGAATCAGTTGGAATTCCCGGTAGGAGGCCGCTGAAAAATGTCCTTAACGACGGCCACAATGAAGAAAGGCGTTTCAAGTTTTGCGAGCAGCGGCGATACAAAGTTGAAGCATGTCGTCGAATCGCAGCAGTTCACTGTGCCGCTGCTGATGGAGCTATTTGATCGCTCGCGAGGCATGGAGCGGGTCGTGGCGCGCGGCGGATCGCTCGACTACCAGAACCGAATTATGGCAACGCTGTTTTACGCGCCATCCACCCGAACACGGTTCTGCTTCGAGGCAGCGATGCATCGGCTTGGTGGAAGAGTCGTATCGACCGAGCACGCACAGGCATTTTCCTCTGCGGTCGAGGGTGAACAAGTCGAGGATTCCATACGCATCATTGGCGGCTACGCGGACGTGATTGTCGTGCGGCATCATCAGGAAGGCGGAGCCAGGCGCGCGGCGCAAGTTTCTCCGGTTGCGGTCATCAACGCGGGCGATGGCGACGGCGGTCAGCATCCCACACAGGCACTGCTCGATCTATACACCATTTATCGGGAACGTCCGCTGAATGGCCTGAGCGTTGCGATTGTTGGTGAATTGGATCGAGGGCGAACCGCTCGTTCACTCGCATATCTTCTGGCTAAATTCGAACGAGTGAAGATGTACTTTGTCAGCCCGCCGGAATTACAAATGAAACCCGACATTCTCGAATATCTTGAGGAGCACGGCGTGCAGTACGAACTGGAGGCTGATATCGACCGAATTCTGGGCGAAGCGGATGTCATCTATCAGACGAGGATTCGGCCGGAGCGTATGGGCAGCACGGAAAATCTGAAGAAATATGCGATCGATTCGGCCGCAGTGCACCGCATGAAATCGGATGCGTTGATTCTCCATCCGCTGCCGCGTACCGTCGAGTTGGATAAATCGGTAGACGATGATCCGCGCGCGCTTTATTTCCGCCAGGCAAGAAATGGCTTGTTCGTGCGCATGGCGTTATTGACGATGTTGTTGGAGTAGGAGCGAGTAGCTGGTAGCTAGGAGCTAGGGATCTGCTGCAGTCTTTCCTAGCTCCCAGCTACTGACTACTAGCTACTCTGAGAGGATCCGCATGCCAATAGAACTAATGAACGATGCAAAAACGAGAGCGCAAGAACTGATCAACCTCGAGAACCAGTATGGCGCGCACAATTATCACCCGCTCGATGTCGTTATTGAACGGGCTGAAGGCGTGTGGGTCTATGACGTCGACGGTAACCGCTACCTTGATTGTCTCGCGGCCTATTCGGCGGTAAATCAAGGCCACTGCCATCCGAAAATCCTGCAAACTCTCGCGGAGCAGGCGCACAAAGTAACGCTGACTTCCCGTGCGTTTCGCAACGATCAGTTGGGCCTGCTGTACAAAGATCTGCACGATTTGACCGGCTTTGAGATGGCGCTGCCGATGAATTCGGGCGCGGAAGCCGTGGAAACGGCAATCAAGACTGCTCGCAAATGGGGATACAAAGTCAAAGGAGTTCCGCAAGACAAAGCCGAGATCATTGTGTGCGCGAATAACTTTCACGGCCGCACCGTAACTGTGATCAGCTTTTCGACCGATGAACAATACCGCGACGGCTTTGGTCCGTTTACTCCCGGCTTCAAAGTGATCCCGTTCGGCGACACGCAAGCCTTGCGCAACGCTATTAATCCGAACACGTGCGCATTTCTGGTGGAACCAATTCAGGGCGAAGCGGGCATCGTGATTCCGCCGGCAGGATTTCTGAAACAAGCGGCGGAAATCTGCCGGCAAAACCGGGTGCTGCTCATGGCCGACGAAATCCAGTCCGGCCTTGGGCGGACAGGCAAGCTGTTTGCCTTCATGCACGAGGGAATCAAACCCGACGTCCTTATCGTCGGCAAAGCGCTTGCCGGCGGCTTTTATCCCGTCTCCGCCGTCCTCGCATCGCGCGAGATCCTGGGCGTTTACAAACCGGGAGACCACGGCAGCACGTTCGGCGGAAATCCCCTGGGCTGCGCGATTGCTCGAACTGCGTTGCGGGTACTGACCGAAGAAAAATTGGTGGAGCGTTCCGCCGAGTTGGGCGCTTACTTTCTGACTCTCCTGCAGACACTGCGCAGCCCGGATCTGAAGCAAGTTCGCGGCGTGGGTCTGTGGATCGGGATCGAGTTGCACAGCCTGGCGCGGCCCTACTGCGAAGGGCTGAAGAATGAAGGAATTCTATGCAAAGAAACGCACGATAAAGTGATCCGCATCGCGCCCCCGCTCGTGATTAAGCGAGAGGAAATCGACTGGGCGTTCGAGCGGATTAGAAAAGTGATTGAGAAGAAATAAATTCATCCGAGCGAGGCCACTGGGGCAGTTCTGCAGAAGCAAGTAGTCGCGGGCTCCGCTGGAATGATGCAGCAAGTTCATAAAAAGGGGGCATCATGCCAATTTCACAGAAAGAAGCTTTGGATTATCATGCACTACCCAAGCCGGGAAAAATCGAAATCGCACCCACCAAACCTTGCCGCACGCAGCGGGACCTGAGCCTGGCCTACACTCCCGGCGTCGCCGAGGCGTGTTTGCAAATCAAGACCAATGCACATGACGCTTTCAAATACACCGGTCGCGGGAACCTGGTCGCAGTCGTCACGAATGGAACTGCGGTTCTCGGACTCGGAGACATCGGGGCGCTGGGCGGAAAGCCGGTCATGGAAGGCAAGGCGGTGTTGTTTAAGCGCTTTGCCGATGTCAACGTTTTTGACATCGAGGTCAACAGCCACAATCCGGATGACGTCATAAAAGTTTGCCAATTGCTGGAGCTCACATTCGGCGGCATCAATCTGGAAGACATTAAAGCGCCGGAATGCTTCTACATCGAAGAAACCCTGAAAAAAACGATGAAAATTCCCGTATTCCATGACGATCAGCACGGAACGGCAATCATCACAGGCGCAGCGCTGATCAATGGGCTGGAGATCGTTGGCAAGGACATCAGCAAAGTGAAAATTGTTTTTAATGGAGCCGGAGCATCCGGCATTGCATCCGCCGAGCACTACATCCGGTTGGGAGTGAAGAAAGAAAACATTTTCCTGGTTGATACAAAAGGTCTCGTTTACGACGGGCGTACGGAAGGAATGAATCCGTACAAACAGCGCTTCGCCCAAAAAACCAATCTACGTACACTCGCGCAGATTGTGGAAGGCGCTGATGTGCTGGTCGGGCTTTCGGTCAAGGGGGCCTTCACGCCCGAGATGATCCGCAGCATGGCCGCGAAGCCGATTGTGTTCGCTATGGCCAACCCCGATCCAGAGATCACTTACGACGAAGCGCGCGCGGTGCGAAAAGACATTTTGATGTGCACGGGGCGTTCCGACTATCCGAATCAGGTGAACAACGTTCTCGGATTCCCGTTCATTTTCCGCGGCGCGCTCGACGTCCATGCCACCGCGATCAATGAAGAGATGAAGCTGGCCGCATCGCACGCGCTCGCTGCACTGGCGAAAGAAGATGTCCCCGACTCCGTATGCCGTGCCTACGGCGTTCAGCGCTTCGCTTTCGGCCCTGACTACATTATTCCGACACCATTCGATCCCCGCGTTCTGGTGTGGGAAGCCTCTGCCGTCGCGAAAGCAGCCATGGAGACCGGCGTAGCCCTTGAGCCTGTGGACATCGACGAATACCGCGAGCAACTGGAGAAGCGTCTCGGCAAAGCGCATGAGGTTATGCGCATTGTCATTCACAAAGCGCAGTCCAAACCCAAGCGCGTGGTATTCCCGGAAGGCGAGAATGAAAAAGTTCTCCGGGCATCGCACATCCTGTTCGACGACAAGATCGCCCGTCCCATTCTGCTTGGCAACGAAAGCAGGATCCGCACCCGTGCGGCCGAACTCGGAGTTCCACTGAATGGCACAGAGATCGTCGATCCCAGGAATTCCGCTTGGCGTGAGGTGTACGTGCAGGAGCTCTATTGGCTCCGTCAACGACGCGGCGTGACCCTGACCGAAGCGCGCGAATTGATCGACAACCGCAATGTCTTCGGCTCACTGATGGTGCACATGGGCGATGCCGACGCGCTCGTCTCCGGCGTAACCCAGCACTATCCGGACACAATCCGTCCCGCGCTGCAAATTATCAAAGTTCGAGAGGGGATACACAAAGTTTCCGGCTTGTATGTCCTGGTCACTCGCAAAGGCGATTTGTTGTTCCTGGCCGATTGCTCGGTAAATGTTGAGCCGACCGCAGAGGACTTGGCCGAAATTACGCTTTGTGCCGCCGAGGCTGCTCGCCGCTTCGACGTAACCCCGCGTGTGGCCATGTTGTCTTTTTCGAACTTCGGCAGCACGAACCATCCACTCTGCCAGAAAATGCGTCGCGCCACTGAATTGGTCAAACACCGGGATACATCCCTGATGATTGACGGCGAGATAATGGCGGATACGGCAGTCGTTCCCGAGATCCTGGAGCGGGATTATCCGTTCTCGCCATTGAAGGGCGGCGCAAATG
>Ga0070731_10000984_pt1 | contig 31971 bp, 26 predicted proteins | sample Coa_R1_2_FD_66448 | JGI IMG/M metagenome (GOLD analysis project Ga0070731, IMG submission 66448) | Surface soil microbial communities from Centralia Pennsylvania, which are recovering from an underground coalmine fire - Coalmine... | ecosystem: Environmental > Terrestrial > Soil > Unclassified ... | reverse complement strand
GGCCTTTCTGATGTTCCTCTTGGCAGGCATGTTGGCTATTTTGGGCTATTATCCATTCGGTCCAACCCGTCACTCCTCCATTTTGCTGGTTTTCACACTGCCGGTCGCCAGCCTCTTGGTCAGTGAGTTTTCCCGCAGACGGCCTTCCCACGCCCTCGCGCTCTCGATCTGTCTGATGTCCGCCCTGCTCCTCTACCGCGGTTCGTTGCGGCCGCTTGCTGATAGTAACGGACGGAAGGCGGCAATGGCACAAACCGCCGTAATTCTGAAAGGAGTGGCTCGCGACAGGGGTATCGTGTTTTCGGACTATGGTTCTGCATTAGTGATGAACTACTACCTGCAACCCCGTGGCGCCACCATCGATTTCATTGACGAACCCGCCGGGAGGTTTCATGATTACTGGTTGGGCAGCGTGCATATCGTTTGCTCGTCAGTTGTGGGCTGGTCTTCAGCGGATGCCTTAATGCTGCAGGTAGCCGCACTCAGGAACCAACGCCACTTCGCGGATGGGATCTATGTAGTCAACGCTGGTTGGGCGCACTCGCTGGCTCCTGCGATCAACAGTTCCAGGCTGACGCGCGTGCAGTGGCTTGTCCGGGCGGAGAATCCGGAAGTCTTCTGGATGGCCTTTGACGCCTTTGACGACGGGCAGCAACCTCGCACCGGGGAGCGGAATGGGCTCGGCCACGGTGTTTCGGAAAATGGCCCGGTCCATCAATCACAGTCTAAATATGCCGTTCCGGCGGCGTAATCGGAGTTGGTGACGGCAATGAACGATATCGCCATTCGCGTAGAGAACCTGGGCAAGCGGTATCGCATTGGCAAACGCGAACGCTACCAAACTCTGCGCGACACGCTCACCGACACGGTGACCGCGCCCTTCCGCTGGCTGCGCAAGGTCAGATCCGCCAACGGGAATGGCGCCCCGGACCACATCTGGGCCCTCAAGGACATATCCTTCGAAATTCCGCGCGGCGAGGTGGTGGGTATCATCGGCAGGAATGGTGCTGGCAAATCCACATTGCTGAAGGTCCTGTCCCGCATCACCGAGCCCACCGAAGGCCACGCCGAGATTCGCGGACGCGTCGGCTCGCTCCTGGAAGTCGGCACTGGCTTCCACCCTGAACTGACCGGCCGCGAGAACATATACCTGAATGGCGCCATTTTGGGGATGCGCAAGGCGGAGATCACCAAGAAGTTCGATGAGATTGTGGCCTTCGCCGAGACCGAAAAGTTTCTCGACACACCTGTTAAGCACTATTCCAGCGGGATGTATATGCGGTTGGCGTTCGCAGTAGCCGCACATCTGGAGCCGGAGATACTGGTGGTCGATGAAGTTCTTTCCGTCGGCGACGCCCAGTTTCAAAAGAAGTGCATTGGCAAGATGGGCGAGATCTCCCGTGAAGGCCGCACCGTCTTATTTGTCACGCATAACATGGTCGCGTTGCAGAGCCTCTGCACTCGTGCGATCTGTCTGGGGTCAGGCAGCGTCGTTGACGACGGAGAAGCTAGCCGCGTTGTTTCCAAGTATCTGCAGAGTCAATCGCGAAGTGGCCACGAACGTGTCTGGGAGCATCCCGATCTCGCTCCTGGCGACGAAACGGTACGCTTACACGCCGTGCGCGTCGTACCAAGAGGTTCCGGCAGCATCCACTCCATCTCATTGGAGAGCCCCATCGATCTTGAGGTTACGTTCTCGAATCTCGCTGCGGGCGCCATATTGAACTCGAGCATCACGCTTTACAACCTTGAGGACGTGTGCGTGCTCAACAGCTTTTCGCATCCTGCCCCTCGTCCAGCCGGCCTGACTCGCGAAGTCTGCGAGTTGCCGGGCGGTCTTCTCAATGACGGCGGGTATCGCGTCCGTCTCCTAATTGTGAAAGACGCCTCCAGATGCCTTATCGACATGCCGGACGTGGTCTCCTTCGAGATCACCGAAGGCGAACGGCAGGTCCAGTGGTACGGCGAATGGATTGGCGCAGTTCGGCCCACGCTGGCCTGGACGAGCGAAGTGGTCGCCAAGGACAATGAAAACGCGGGTCGCGGTCTCTGTACCGTCTGTGATTAGTACAAGGTAAATGACACGGCTTGTTATCTGGGGCGCTTCCGGCCACGGCCTGGTGGTCGCCGACATTGTTAGGTCAATGGGCGTCCATGAAATCGCCGGTTACGTAGACGCCGTGAATCGGGACCGACACAACGGCCCGTTCTGCGGCTCCCGCATCCTGGGGGGCATCGAACAACTTGACAGTTTGCGCGAGAGCGGAGTGGCCGAGCTAATTATCGCCATCGGGGATTGTGGCGCCCGAATAAAGGCAGCCGCACTCGCGAGGCAGAAGGGTTTTACTCTGGCTACAGCCATACACGCACGAGCGACCGTCGCCCCGGACGCCGTCATCGGGGAAGGCACAGTGGTGGCAGCCGGAGCGGTGGTCAACCCTGGAGCGCGCATCGGGTGCAACGTCATCCTTAACACTTCCTGCAGCATCGACCATGAATGCGCGATTGCCGATGGCGTCCATGTCGGACCCGGCGCTCACCTGGGCGGAAGAGTTACGGTCGGGGAAGGGACATGGGTGGGTATCGGGGCCGTGGCCCGGGACAGGATCGCGATCGGTGCGAACTCGATTATCGGGGCGGGCGCGGTCGTGCTGAAGGACATCCCGTCCGGCGTGGTGGCTTACGGCGTCCCGGCGCGAGTGATCCGGGCAATCGAGCAGCGTGATGAATAAAGTCAGCTTAAGGGACCTTGCAATACTGGGCGGCGCGCCGGCCTTCCCAGCCCCCCTGCATGTCGGCCGGCCCAATATCGGCGACCGCGAAGTCTTGCTGGAGCGGATCAACGACATCCTCGATCGCCGCTGGTTTACGAACAACGGCTATTATGTCCAGGAATTCGAACGCCGCCTGGCCGAACTGACCGGCGCGCGACATTGCATCGCCATGGCCAATGGCACCGTGGCACTCGAAATCGTCATCCGGGCGCTCGACCTGACCGGCGAGGTGATTCTTCCTTCCATGACGTTCGTGGCCACAGCGCACGCGTTGCAGTGGCAACAGATCCAGCCGGTTTTTTGCGATGTGGACCCGCACACGTTCACGCTGGACCCCGACCGCATCGCCGAGCTGATTACCCCTCGCACTACCGGCATTCTGGGCGTCCACCTCTGGGGCCGCGTCTGCGATGTCGAGCGGCTCAGCGAGGTCGCCGTCGAGCACGGCCTCAAGCTGCTGTTCGATGCCGCGCACGCCTTCCACACCTCCCATGAAGGCCAGATGGTGGGCTGTTTCGGTGACGCCGAGGTTTTCAGCTTCCACGCCACCAAGTTCTTCAACACGTTCGAGGGCGGCGCAGTGGCCACCAACGACGACGAGCTGGCCGCCAAGATCCGGCTCATGAAAAACTTCGGGTTCGCCGGATACGACAACGTGATCCACATCGGCACCAACGGCAAGATGCCCGAAATCTCCGCGGCAATGGGCCTCACAGGGCTGGAGAGCTTGGAAGACTTCGTGGCCACCAACCGCCTCAACTACCACGGCTATCAACGCGAGCTCGACGGACTATCCGGACTCCGTCTGTGGCGTTACGACGAGACCGAACGCTGCAACTATCAGTACATCGTCCTGGACATCAACGAAGCCGCCGCCGGGCTTAGCCGCGACGACCTGGCGGCCATCCTCTGGGCGGAGAATGTGCTGGCACGCCGCTATTTTTATCCGGGTTGCCATGCGATGGAGCCATATCGCACGCTCTATCCGGACATCGCCCACCGCCTGCCCGTGACCGAAAGCCTGGTGGGGCGCACCCTGGTGCTGCCCACCGGAACTGCCATCACGTCAGCGGAAATCGGTGAGGTTTGCCAGATTATCCGCTTTGCCATTAAGCGGGGCGAGGAACTCAAGTCCCTGATGGCGCGCGAGGTCGTATATGCCTAGCCGGCCTCAGGTGACCTTCGCGGTCCTCAATTACAACAACGGCCGCTTCCTGCGCGACTGCCTCGACAGCATCCTGAGCCAGAACGGCGGCCACCACTTCGAAATCGTCCTGGTGGATGATGCGTCCACCGACTCGAGCGACCAGATCGCACGCGCCTACACCGATCCCCGCATTCGATACTTCCGGCACGAGCGAAATCAAGGGCACATCGCCACCGTAAACGACGCCATCGGCGCGGCTTCGGGCGAATATATCGCCAGGGTTGATTCCGACGACCGCTATCGGCCCGATTTTCTGAATGAGGTTCTGCCGATGTTCGCCCGTCACCCGGATGTCGGGTTGGTCTACGGCGACGCGGCCGTGATGAATGACCAGGGTGAAATCAACATTGAGCGTTCCGACCGGGCGCACGCAGGCCGCGACTTCAAAGGCAACGAACTCGTGCGGCTGCTGGAAGAGAATTTCATTTGCTCTCCCACGGTGATCGCCCGCCGCGAAGCCTGGCAGCAGACTCTCCCGGCGCCGGAGGGCCTTGCGTTTCACGACTGGTACTTCACCACGATGATGGCCCGTCGGTGGGACTTCTACTATCTGCACAAAGTCATCGCGGACTACCGCGTGCACGCCGGCAACTGGCACACCGCCATCATTCGCAACAGGCAGGAAGAGCCGTCGATCTTCGCGCTCCTGGACCGGATCTACGCGGAGACGGAAATGGACCCTCAGCGGGAACGAGCCAAACGTGCCGCCCGCCGGCGCGTCTATGGCCGCCATTACTTGACCCTGGCCGACAAGTATTTCGGGACCCTAATGAACCGAGACGCTCGCCGTTGTTACCTGCAAGCTGTCTGCAAACGGCCTTCGTATCTCTTACAGTTCGACATTCAACGCCGCCTGCTGGCGACCATTGCCGGCCGTATCGGTTACGAGGCCGGGAAGCGTGTGTTCAAGGCGATCCTGCAGCGCGGTTAGCGAAATGAAGCTCCTGCACGTTCCTTTCACGTTCTATCCCGATCCCGCTGGAGGGACGGAGATCTATGTGCAAGGACTCGCCCGAGAGCAGCAGAGGCTGGGCAGTAGCGTAATCGTAGCAGCTCCGGCGGAACAGAATGCCGCCTATCGGCATGATGGCCTCATGGTCCGTCGCTTTGCCGTTTGCCCTACCGTCAAGGACCCGCGCGAACTGTACGGTGATGGCGATCCGCACGCCGCCGAAGCATTCGCGCGCATTCTGGACGAGGAACGCCCTGATGTCGTTCACCTTCACGCGTTCACTCGTGCCGTCTCGCTGCGTCTGGTCCGCGAGGCGAGGCGTCGCGATCTCCCGGTGGTGTTCAGTTACCACACTCCCACCGGAAGCTGCCAACGCGGAACACTTATGCGTTGGGGGTCGGACATTTGTGACGGCGTTCTCGACGTGCGTGCGTGCGCCAGTTGTTCGCTCCACGGTCATGGACTCGCCAAAACCGCCAGCGTGGTGGCCGGCAGCCTACCCTCCGGCGTGGGACGCCTGTTGGGCAGCATCGGCATCTCCGGCGGCTTGTGGACAGCCCTGCGCATGACGGAGCTGGTTGAGTTGCGGCACTCCGCATTTCACGCCTTGATGCGCGAGGCGGATCATGTGATCGCTCTCTGCCAATGGGTGAAGGATCTGCTGCTGCGCAACGGCGTGCCGGCCGAGAGACTAACCGTGTCGCGGCAGGGTATCGGCCAGGAGTTCCCAACCCGCTCGGAGCACGTAGCGTCGCCAACGCTGCGAGTCGCATTCCTGGGCCGCCTGGACCCCTCCAAGGGCGTGCATCTCCTCGTCGCGGCGCTTCGCGGTAATCCCCAGCTTTCGGTTCGCCTCGATGTTTTCGGTGTGGCGCAGGGAAAAGCGGATCGGACCTACGGCAAGGGGCTGGCCAAGCTCGCGTCCGGCGACCCGCGCATCGCGTTCCACGCGCCGATTCCGAACGACCAAGTGATGGAGCGATTGCAGGAATACGATCTGTTGGCTGTGCCGTCCCAATGTCTGGAGACGGGCCCGATCGTGGTGATGGAAGCCTTCGCGGCCGGCGTCCCGGTCGCCGGCTCAAACCTGGGCGGCATCGTGGAACTGGTTGAGCATGGTGTGAACGGGCTGCTCGTCGAACCCACGTCGCCGGACGCCTGGGCCGAGGCTTTGCGGCGGCTGTCGCGGGATCCGGACTTGCTAGCCAGGCTGCGCTCCGGTATCCGGCCCTCGCGTACGATGCGAGACGCGGCAATCGATTCGATGAGTATCTACCGCCACGTTTCGCAGGAGGCGCCCGTCGGATGAGCCTCCCTGGACAGTCGCGTATCCTTTACATCCAATACACCAACCCCGCCAGTTATCCGCCGTTGGAGCACAGCTCGCGAATTCTGGCTGACGCTGGCTGGCAGGTCGAGTTTCTCGGAACGCATGCACTCGGTGCCGCCGCACTGCGTTTCCCACCGCACCCCAACATTCACGTGCGATACCTGAACTTCTGTTCTGCCGGATGGCGGCAGAAGCTGCACTACATCTACTACTGCCTTTGGGTTCTCGGCCGGATCGCGATCTTTCGTCCCCGCTGGGTCTATGCTTCCGACCCGCTCGCCTGCCCCGGGGCCTTGGCGCTCTGCTTTCTACCGCGGCTGCGTGTGCTCTACCACGAGCACGACTCTCCCAGCGAGCCTCCCACCGGCGGCGTTCAGCGGCTCCTGGGCTGGACGCGCAAGCAGCTCGCACGCCGTGCCGAGTGTTGCGTTCTGCCCAATGAAACGCGCCTGGAACGCTTCAAGGTCGAAACAGGTACGCGCCGCATGGCCTTATGCGTGTGGAATTGCCCATCCAGTCGGGAGATCGCTCCCGTGCGCGAGGCCGCCAACGGGAGTTTCTGGCTTCTGTATCATGGCTCGATTGTCCCGGACAGACTGCCGCTCGCGGTAGTGAATGCTCTGGCTGATCTGCCGGATTGCGTCAAGCTGCGTCTCATTGGATATGAGACGGCAGGTAGCCCTGGCTATGTCGGACAGATCCAGGAGCGGGCGCGGGAGCTCGGTGTCGACCGCCGCCTGGAGATTATAGGAACGCTGCCCTGCCGCCTCGAGGTACTGGAGTGGTGCCGGCGCTGCGACGCGGGTCTGGCGCTGATGCCCCAGCGGACGGACGACGTCAATCAACACACCATGACCGGCGCATCCAACAAGGCGTTCGACTACTTGGCATCCGGCTTGCCGCTGGTGGTCTCAGACCTTCCAGATTGGCGCGCCGCGTATGTGGAGCCCGGCTACGCTCTCGCCTGCGATCCGCAAGACCCGGCTAGCATCGTGCGCGCCGTTCGCCGCTTCCTGGACGATTCGGCACTGGCGCGGTCAATGGGAGAGAATGGCCGCCAACGAGTTTCCAGTTCGTGGAACTACGAGAATCAGTTTGCGAAGGTTTATGCTCAGCTCCACCGAGGTTAGAATCCGGCGTTATGACGCTGCGTAACGAAATCACTCGTCAGCAGTACGATCGGATCTTTTTTGAAGATCAATTCGCCGCTTCTTCCCGATCCGCAGCGAAACTTGTGCCGTTAGTCCTTGGCATATTGAAGATTCAGACTGTCGTTGATGTGGGTTGCGGAATTGGATGTTGGGCGGCGCAGTTTTTAGCGCAAGGCGCAAATGTGCTCAGAGTAGCTGGCGATTGGGTTGACCGAGCAATGACTCCAGATCCCAAGCACACGCTTTGTCTCCCATGACCTGAAGGAAGGATTGCACCTCGGCCGAAGCTTCGATCTGGCAGTGTGCATAGAGGTCGGTGAACACTTGCCCGAGTCGCAAGCCTAACGCCTCGTTGAAGACCTCGTCCGGCTTGCACCCTGCGTTTTGTTTTCTGCTGCCGTCCCCGAGCAGGGGGGCACCGACCACATAAACGAGCAGCCCCTATCATACTGGGCTGCGCACTTTGCCGAGCGCGGATATCAGTCTGCAGATTGTCTCCGCCCGCTCATCTGGGATGATGAAGGCATTAGCTGGTGGTTTCGGCAGAATATCGTCTTTTTCGCCAAGCCGGACCATCCAGTCTTACAGACAGCCAGCAGAAGAGCACTGGATCTCTACCACCCGAACTACGTGGCGTCGTTGCGCAGGAGAGCTGCGCAACCCGGGCTACGCGTCTGTCTAAGAGACCTGCCAGAGGCAGTTCGGCAGGCAGCGAAAGCAAGGCTGCGGAATCTTTGACATGCCCATCCTGGCTCTATCTATCGAACACCCCGGTAAACCTCTAAATCCGGTACGCAATGCGATGCAAGAAAGCCCGATTACCAGCGACAGTCAGTTAATCGCGGCTTCTCCCAACCGCGACGCGGATCGCAAATTCGCGATCACCGTTCCGTGCTACAACAGCGAAGCCACGATTGCGGAAACGCTTCAAGGAATAATGGATCAAGGCGATGCCCTTCGGCGGGTCCTTTGTGTCGTGATCGCGGATGATGCGAGTCCGGACAGAACGGTAGGCGTGGCGCGCGACGCATGGCAAGTGAACGGTCTTCCACTGACGTTTCAGGCCCGCAGTCGAAATCTCGGCGAGATGGTCAACGTCAACACGACGGTCGCCGACCTGCCGAAGCGGGCCGAGTGGTTCCTCCACATGCATGGAGACAACATCCCGAAGCCGGGTTGGTTGCTATTGATTACGAATCAATGCCTCGCGGCCGCGGCCAATGTCGGAATCGTCTGTGCAAGCTATGACACGTTCTACGACGATGGTAGGGCAGAAACGGGTGAGGAAAGGACTGGAAATGCTCCTGTCGTGATCAAGGGCGGTCTTGCGAGCGTCCGTGACACGATCCGAAGAGGATGCTGGTGGCACAACTCTTGCTGCGCCATCCGCGTTTCAACGTTCCGCGAGGTCGGCGGATTTCCACCGGGCATGAGGCAGAAAGGTGACTGGGATTTTCTTTTGCGGGTACTCAACGCCGGCTGGGACATCGAATATCTGCCGCGCGCTCTGATGCGCTACCGCTTGCACGAGGCGAGCGCCTCTGGTTTCGCCTTCAAAACCCATTTGGACATCGAAGAATCTTTGCAAGTAGTCCAGAAGTACGCGCGGTCTTTGACCTGGTGTGACCTTATTTTTGTCCATCGGCAGTACAGTCATTTTCTAATGCGGCGGTTCGGAGCCTCAATTCTCCGCGGGGACGCTCAGCGTTCTCGTAAGGCATTACGTATGCTCGTGCGGGTCGCAGCGAGTTGGGTGTCATGTGTCGCCGTCAAGTGAAGCTGTACGCGTCCCCGTCCCTTAACGAAGCGTTGGAACGCTGTCTCAAGGCTTAACCGTGACCGCCGCCTACCAAGCCAACGTTGCCCTTACGCCGGGGCCGCCCGCGCGTCGCCCGGGAGACGCCCCCAACCCGCTGGTGGTCATCGAAACTCACCCCATCCAATATCACGCGCCAGTCTACCGCGACGTGGAATCCAGCCTCGGCATACCCGTGACTGTCATCTACGGCTCCGATTTCAGTGTGGCCGGTTACTGCGACCGGGAATTCGGAGCGTCTTTCCGATGGGATACCGATCTTCTGTCCGGCTACACGGCATCGTTCTTGTCCACGGTGTCCGCCGGCGGCGCAAGCACTGCCGAACAGGTGCACGCGCGCGGGTTAAGTGCGGCCGTGAGCGCGGTGCGGCCCGGGGCGATTTTGCTGACTGGCTACAGCCCTCGGTTCCATCGCAGCGCCTGGATTGCCGCTCTCCGTTCGCGCTGCCCGGTTCTTCTTCGCGCCGAAACCACCGACCATGCGCAAGAGCGTAGCCGGACGCGCGCGTGGCTTCGCACCATGGCTTTGCGGCGTTTCTATCGTGCCTGCGCCCGCTTGCTCTATGTCGGTTGTCAGTCGCACCAACATTTCGCCCGATTGGCAAGCCCGGACAAGTTGGTCTTCGCTCCCTATTGCGTGGATACCAGTGCTTTTCAATGCGGCGAGGAGGCCCGCGCCCAACTTCGTCCCGCCGCGCGCGAAGCGCTTAATGTCGGTGTGACCGATACCGTTCTCCTTTTTTCCGGCAAGCTCTCCCCACGCAAAGGGCCGGACTTATTGCTTGACGCTGTCCGGTTGCTCCCGGCTGAGATTCGTCACGCGGTCACAGTCGTGTTTCTCGGCAGCGGTGAGTTGCAGGCGGAACTCCAGAAACTGTCGCATAATGTCCCCGCGGTCCATACCCGCTTCCTGGGATTTCAGAACCAGACTCAACTGAGCCGCTACTACCATGCCGCGGATCTGCTGGTGCTGCCCAGCCGTCACTCCGAAACATGGGGCCTGGTCGTGAACGAGGCCCTGCATCACGGCGTCCCTTGCGTGGTCTCCCAAGCCGTGGGTTGCGCGCCCGACTTGGTCGAGGCTGGGGTAACCGGCGAAATCGCCGCCACTTGCTCCACCGAAAGCCTGACCGCTGCTCTCCAAAGAGCGTTGGCCCTGGTAGGACGGCCCGAGACGCGGCAGATGTGCCGCGCAAAGGTCGCCGGCTACTCGGTGGAAATAGCCGCTCAAGGTATCGCCGAGGCTTACTGGGCGGTCGTGAAGAGGAACTGATGGCGGAGCGTCTGTTGATGGTGGGCAATCCGGAGCGCATCCACATCGGTGCACACCTGCATGAAGCCGCGCGGGAACTCGGTCTCGCAGTCCGTTTCTGCGATGCGCGGCGGGCAGCCGAGGGCCCGCGCTGGCTGGCGCGCCTGAACTGGCACCTGCGCGGGCATCGGCCCGCACGCCTGCGGAGTTTCAGCAACCATGTCGTCGAGGCCTGCCGCGATTTCGAGGCTTCGTGGCTGCTCGCGGCCGGCATCGCGCCTATTGATGAAGAGGCGCTGATGTCGATAGGCGAGCTGGGCGTGCGCCGTCTCAACTATCTGACCGACGATCCATGGAATCCGGCGCTACGCGGCGCGTGGTTCCTGCGGGCGCTGCCGCATTACGACAGCGTCTTTTCGCCCCGTCGATCGAACCTCGGCGAACTGCGCACCCATGGATGTAGTCGCGGCTCCTATTTGCCGTTCGCCTACGCACCATCGCAGCACTATGACGAGCGCCCCCGGGTCGAGGAGGAAGCTAAGCTCGCCTCTGATGTAATCTTCGTGGGGGGGGCCGACCGTGACCGTTTACCTCTGGTGACAGCGCTGATCTCCGCTGGACTGCGGGTCGCGCTATACGGTGGCTATTGGAACCAGTACACGGAAACTAGGCGACATGATCGTGGGCATGCTGATCCTCAAACCCTCCGCAAAGCTACCCACGCCGCCAAGATCGCCCTCTGCCTCGTGCGCCGCGCCAACCGTGACGGCCACGTCATGCGCAGCTTCGAAATCCCCGCTATCGGCGCCTGCATGCTCGTGGAATATACCGAGGAGCATAGCGAGATCTTTGGACCGGACGGGGAATCGGTTGTCTACTTCCGCTCTATCCCGGAGATGGTTGACAAAGCCCATTGGCTGCTCGACCGGCCGGACGAGCGCCAAAGATTGGCTGCAGCAACTCACTTGCGCATCGTCAACGGCAGCCACACATATCGGGACCGGCTGGCCGCAATGCTAGGCCTCCGCACCAAGGACCATGAAGATCGCTATCGCCGTCCACGGCCGCTTTCATGCGTTTGAATTAGCGCGCGAGCTTTCGCGGCGGCACGATGTGACTGTTTTCACAAACTACCCGAAATGGGCCGCCAAGCGCTTTGGCCTTTCGCCCACGCGGGTGCGGAGCTTTTGGGCGCACGGTGTTGCCTCAAGAATCGCCTGGTGGCTGCACGACAGAGTCGGGCTCCCATACCCGGAGGCTGCGTTGCATCGTCTCTTCGGCAGTTGGGTGGCCGCACAGATCGCTAAAGAGCAGTGGGATGTTGTGCATTCCTTTAGCGGCGTTTCCGAAGAGATTTTGAGTGCGGCCAAGTCCCAAACGGTTCTGCGAATGATGGTGCGCGGCTCAGCGCATATCCGCACCCAGGCCCGAATTCTGGAAGAAGAAGAGCTTCGATCGGGGACCAAACAGGACCACCCCAGCAGTTGGATTATCGCTCGGGAAGAACGCGAATATGCTTTGGCGGACCGTATTTTAGTGCTCTCTGGATTTGCCCGGAACAGCTTCATAAGTGATGGCGTACATCCGGACAAACTCGGTCTGCTGCCCCTAGGAGCGCGACTGGACCATTTTCGCCCCTCCCCCAGCGTAGTCGAGGCTCGCTGCTCTCGGATACGAACCGGCGCGCAGCTTCACATTCTGTTTGTGGGCACGATTTGCTTTCGTAAAGGGATGTTGGATGTGGCCGCGATCCTGCGAAGCCCAGACATGGGGCGGTTTCGTTTTCGATTTGTCGGACCTGTTACTCAGGAAGTCCGGACGCTTGTGAGAGACTTACGCCCCCTGGCTGAGTTTGTTCCAAAACAGCCACAGCATGAGCTGCCTCGTATCTATGAATGGGGGGATCTGTTCCTTTTCCCCACGGTCGAAGACGGATTTGCACAGGTCTTGGCACAAGCGAACGCGGCCGCGCTTCCCGTGCTCACGACCACCAACTGTTGCGGTCCGGACCTAATTCACGAAGGTGAAACGGGCTGGGTAATGCCCATCCGCAGTCCTGAATCGTTTATAGAGCGACTGCGCTGGTGCGACTCGCACCGGGACCAATTGGCAGAAATGGTCTGGAACGCCTACGATAACTTCCGTCCTCGAACCTGGGCTGACGCGGCCGCGGATTTTGAATCAATATGCCTGCAACGACAACGGACCCTCACGACCTGATTCCACCCCCAATCCACCAGGGCGTGGACCCTTATGTGCAACGCTGGGTAGCGGGGACAAATGGCAATCTCTACGCGCCTCTAATCAATAAACTGCCCCGTTATCCGATCCCGACATGGCCTGCGGATGGTGCATCTCCAACATCGAACCTGCTACTTGATGTGGGGTGCGGCTGGGGCCGTTGGATGATTAGTGCTGCTCGCGCCGGATATCGACCGGTGGGCATTGATGTCAAGCTCGACGCACTGCAGGCGGCACGGCGTGTTATGAAAGGACACAATATCGACGGGTTCGTGGTCGTCGCGGATTTGGCGGCATTGCCGTTCAAGAGCGGCACATTTGATTGCGTATTCTCGTACAGTGTTGTCCAGCATGCACACAAGTCCAAAGCGGCTTTGTTCGTGATGGAAGCTGCACGAGTGCTCAAGCAAAGTGGAGCGGCTCTCGTCGAATTTCCGATTGGTCACGGTCTAACGAATTTCCGGCACTTCCTGAAGAATCGGGACAAAGACGATCCGGGCTCGTGGTGCGTGCGCTACTATCGCTGGCAAGAGCTGAGGGAGCTGTTTGGTGGCTCGTTTGGAAGCGTGCGCATAACAGCTGATAGTTTCTGTGGCATTGGTGTTCGTGGCGAAGATCTTGACCTGATCCCGATGAAGTACAAACCCGTCGTAGTCGTGTCCGAGATATTGAAGCATGTGGTGCGGCTCTTTCCGGTTTTTGCACGGCTAAGTGACTCGGTTTTCGTAATGTCGCGGAAGCGAAGTGAAGGCGCGGAGCCCACCGTGAAGGAGCCCACTTCAAGCTAAGTTTGATCCAAATGGATACCAGCAAATTAATTCAATATTTGCTCATCTGGGTGGCCGCCCTAGCAGTCATGGCCGTGGTGCGCACTCGCCGGAATACACCAGGCGCTGGCTTGACTCTCGCATACCTGCTGAACCTGTCGCTGATTCATTGGGTGGGGGCTGCCATTTACGTGCTTCCCGCCTATCAAAATCAGGATTCCCGGCTCACCGAACTGGGGTTTGAGCAAAGTCTTTATGGTGTCATTGCGTTCGCCTTCGGTGCTCTTGTGTTTACTCCCCTTTTGGCAAACCGAGGGCTTTTGCGACGGTCAACGGGAAACCATCAGCCAGATCGGAAACTGCCCACGGCATACATCGCTGCTGGCATCATTTTCTACATGCTGTCATCCACCTTCCTGGGCCGCTTGCCAACCGCGATGGCAATAGTGTCTACGGGTCAACAACTCGTGGTTGCCGGCTTGTGCCTCTGTTGCTGGACGGCCCGGCTGGAATGCGATTTTCGAAAACTCGCAGGCTGGCTTATGCTGGCCGCTCTAATGCCGTTCGTAACCGTTCTCACTCAGGGATTCCTGGGCTACGGGGTTGTGGCCCTCTTAATCGTCATTATCTTCGTGTCCAGTTTCGTCCGCTCGCCGTTCAAAGTTGCGCTGGTGGGTGTGCCGTTGATTTATCTCGGGCTGTCAGTGTTCGTGAGCTACATGCGCGATCGCGGTGAGATTCGGGCCAGCGTCTGGGGCGGTGAGTCCTTCTCGGAAAGAGTTGATAAGCTCGCGGAAACAGTCGCGACGTTCGAATGGTTCGATCCCGCCAACCAGGAGCATCTGCAAAGAGTGGATGGCCGGCTAAATCAAAATTACCTGGTCGGGGCCGCTGTAGCTCGGCTAGCGGAGACAGATGGGTATGCACGCGGTGAAACGCTTTGGGACGCACTGCTCGCGCTCATTCCACGCGCCATCTGGCCAGACAAGCCGGTCTCGGCCGGCAGCGGCGACCTGGCAACGCGCTACACCGGCATCGAGTTTGCGCAGGGCACTAGCGTAGGTGTTGGCCAGGCCATGGAGTTCTACGCCAACTTCGGAACCATCGGAGTAGTGATTGGCTTCATGATCATGGGGGTACTTGTCACCACGCTGGATTGGCAGGCCGGACAGCGTCTGGCGCGCTCAGACCTGCACGGCTTCGTCCTCTGGTTTCTTCCAGGCATCAGCCTCCTCCAAGTAGGAGGTCAACTCGTCGAGCTGACGGCCAGCGCTGGAGCCAGCTTGGTGGTCGCGCTGATGGTAAACAAGTACCTCGACCGCTTGCAGCGCAAGCAGACAGAAAAGGCGATCCTACCGGCGCTAGCTCTTCCGAACCTCCGGAGCGCGCAGCGCAATGTATGAAATGGCGATGCAGCAGATAGTCGGCGTGTTCCCGTCGCTGGATCCGTTCGGCGGGGTGCAAGCTAGCGGCCGCGAAGCATGGCAGGGCATTGTCAACCAGATTGGCGAGCAGCGAGCCTGCTTCATCGGCTACCGGCCAGGCGCGAGCAAGACACTCGCCGCTCTCGGGGCCCTCGCCACGCGGGGGCAGGGCCAGGTTCTGCTGGTATGGCACCTCAATCTGCTCAAACTGGCTCCGCTGGCAGCGGGAGCGGAGGCGCGCGTGGTTGTTTTCCTGCATGGTATTGAGGCCTGGCGGCGACAAGACGCGCTAACACGATGGGTGCTCGGCAGAGTGCATCTGTTTCTATCCAATAGCGACCACACCTGGGAGCGCTTTGCTAATTCCAATCCGACATTTCGCGGGGCGCCCCATGAAACGGTGCATTTAGGCGCTGGGACGAACCTGGAATCGACGCCTCCAGCGCCGAGCGCCAGACCGGCTGCTCTCATGCTGGGTCGGATGCTGCGCAGCGAGGACTATAAGGGACACCGCCAGTTGATCGAGACTTGGCCCCTAGTTGTGGAGAGACTGCCCACTGCCGAGTTGTGGATCGCAGGCGATGGTGACTTGCGTCCCCGGTTGGAAGAACTGGCCCGCGCGGTAGGATTAGGCAGCCGCGTGCGCTTCTTCGGTCAGATTTCAGAAGAACAAAAACAGGAACTGATCGCGCAGTGCCACTGCCTGGCCCTACCCAGCTCCGGGGAAGGTTTCGGCCTAGTTTACCTGGAGGCCATGCGTATTGGCCGCCCCTGCCTGGTTAGCGACCAGGATGCCGGCCGCGAGGTGGTCAATCCGCCCGAAGCGGGATTGGCGGCCAACCCTGATGACCCGCAGCAGCTCGCGGAGGCAACCGCACGTTTGCTGCGTGCCGGACCCGAGTGGGACCAGTGGTCGCAACAAGCGCGCCGCCGATATGAGTCTCAGTTCACTGCCGAGCGCTTTCATGATCGCCTGAACGCCGCACTGTTCCGCAATTAACACATCCGTGCCTGCTCGCAAAATCCTGCATGTTATCCCTTCGGTCGGCCCACAGCGCGGCGGACCCAGCGTGATGATGCGAACCACAGCGCGCGCGCTTTCGAAGGCCGGTTGGGAAGTTCATGTGGCCACAACTGATGATAATGGTCCCGAGCGACTGAAGGTTCCCTTGGGCCTGCCACAACAGGAGGACGGCGCCACGTTTTGGTATTTCCCGCGGCAAACTCGCTTTTATAACTTCTCCTGGCCCCTAACCTGGTGGCTGATGAAGCACCTGCGTGAGTTTGACCTAGTCCACATTCATGCGCTTTTTTCATATGCGGCCCTGCCTGCCGCTGTACTCGCGCGCCGGGCAGGCGTACCATACATCGTTCGGCCCCTCGGCACGTTAAACCGTTGGGGAATGCAGAATCGGCGCCGTTGGCTGAAGAGGCTGTCCCTTCGGTTGATTGAAAGCCGTATCATGGCTGGCGCGGCGGGCATTCACTACACCTGCGAGCAGGAACTCGTGGAGGCCAGCGAACTCGGTATATCAGGCAATTCGCTGATCATTCCCAACGCAGTGGACCTGCCGGCGTGTGGGCACGCGCCGCGCACTCCAAATAGCCATAAGGCCATTCTCTTTTTATCTCGTTTCGACCGCAAAAAGGGCCTTGACCTTCTCTTCGAGGCCTTTGCCGAGGTGCGAAGGAGGGGCCTTAACGCGCTGCTTGTCCTGGCTGGCTCCGGCGATCCTGACTTGGTAGCGCAATTGAAGCAAGACGCCGAACGGTTGGGTATTACTTCAAACGTGGTTTGGGCAGGCTTCCTCACTGGTGATGATAAGTGGGCGGCATTCGGCGATGCGGATGTTTTTGTCCTGCCGTCATACTCGGAAAACTTCGGCATAGCGTTGGTCGAAGCTCTGGCATCGGGCTGTCCCGCGGTAGTTTCCGATCAGGTCGGCATTCACCGCGAGATTTCTCGCGCTGGAGCGGGGCTCGTCACGCCCTGTCACGCGGAAGATCTGGCCAAAGCATTGCTCGACGTGCTCTCAGATCCCGAACTTCGCCAGCGCATGAGCGAAAACGGCGTGCGCCTCGCCCGGCAACAATTCTCGCTCGATGCTGTAAGCCGAAAACTGGCCGAGACTTATGCGGCGGTAATTGCATGACCACCTTGAACGCCACCCAACTTCCGATCACGGTGGTCGTGCTGACCTACAACGAAGAATCGAACCTAGCAGACTGTTTAACCAGTGTGTACCAATGGGCCACCCGGATCTTCGTGGTGGACTCGGGGAGCACGGACCGAACCTCTGAGATCGCCGCGCACTTCGGTGCGGAGCTCGTGCAGCATCCCTTCGAAACGCACGCCAGACAGTGGGACTGGGCTCTAGAAAACTTACCGATTCACACCGAGTGGATCCTAGCCCTGGACGCCGATCAGCGAGCTACGCCCGAACTGGCTCACGAAATTCGAGAATTGGACAATGCCGCGCTGCTTGGCGTGGACGGCATCTACATCAAGCGCAGGCAGATATTTCGTGACAAGTGGATCAAACATGGTGGGTACTACCCCAAATACTTGTTGAAGATGTTCCGCCGCGGAAGCGTAAAGACGGATGCCCGCGACCTGGTAGACCACCATTTCTACGTAACCGGAAAGGCAATGAAACTCCGCCGCGACCTCCTCGAAGTGAATAAGAAAGAAAACGACATTTCATTCTGGATCGAGAAGCATAATCGATACGCGGCCCTGCTTGCCAAAGAGGAACTGGAAAACAAGCGGACCCACCGGGCGCACGTTCTCGCGCCATCGTTCTTGGGAAAACCGGATCAACAATCGCTCATGCTAAAGAAGGTTTGGTCCTGTCTGCCGCTCTATTTACGGCCATTCTTATACTTTCTCTATCGCTATTTTCTCCGATTCGGGTTTCTGGATGGTAAGGAGGGAGCTATCTTTCATTTCCTGCATGCCTTCTGGTTCCGGTTGCTAGTCGACATCAAGTTAGACGAATTACAGAAACAAGGGGCACGTGGATGAAGATTCTCGGACTAAACGCCTTTCATGGCGACGCGTCGGCAGCTCTCCTCGCGGATGGCCAGCTGGTAGCAGCCATCGAGGAGGAGCGGCTCAACCGCACCAAACACTGGGCCGGATTTCCTAATCTTGCCGCAGCGGCTTGTCTGAATGGAACCGATCGTGACGAAATCGAGCATGTCGCGATCTCCCGCGATCCGTTTGCTCACATCGGGCGAAAAGTGCTGTATGCTGCTGCCCGTCCGGCTTCCTGGCAGCGTTCCTTGTCGCGCGTGGCAAACATCGTCCAAGTGGCGCGCCTGAGCTTGGAACGGCCCGGCACGATTCTGGCCGAATTGAAGCGCGCGCGCCTCCACAAAGTCGAGCACCACCGCGCACACCTGGCCAGCGCATTCTTTGCATCCCCGTTTGAAGAGGCCGCAGTCGTCTCTGTGGACGGCTTCGGCGATTACAGCAGCGTTCAATGGGGAGTCGGAAGTGGGAATCGGATCAAAGTGCTCGGCTCCGTGCTCTTCCCGCATTCGCTCGGCATTCTGTACACGGCCTTCACACAGTTTCTGGGCTTCCCGAAATATGGCGACGAATACAAGATGATGGGGCTGGCAGCCTACGGTGTACCTCGCTATGCCTCGCAGATCCGCCAGATCGTCAAAACGGAAGCTGGCAACACCCGCCTCGACCTCGATTACTTCACGCATCATAGCCAGGGCGTCAAGATGACTTGGGATGGCTGCGAGCCGATGTCCGCCAACGTGTTCTCGCGGAAGATGGTCGAGGTATTCGGCGTGTCGCGCGAGCCCCGCAGTGAAATCACCGAACGGCACGCCGACTTAGCAGCATCCGTCCAAGCGGTCCTCGAAGAAAACTACTTCGCCCTTTTGAATCACGTCTTTAAGCACACCGGACAAAAATCGTTGTGTCTGGCTGGTGGAGTGGCTCTCAACTGCGCTGCCAACGGCAAGATCTTCGAGCACACACCGTTCCGTGACGTCTATATTCAGGCGGCGGCCAGCGACGCGGGCACTTCCATCGGCGCGGCTCTATCGGTCTGGCACGAGCGGCTGAACCAGCCGCGCTCGTTCGTGATGCAGCACGCCTACTACGGCCCGGAATACAGCGACCGCGAAATCCACGCGGAACTCAATGGTGCCGGAGTTGTGTATCGGCACTTAAGCGAAGCGGAGTTGGTGGATGAGACCGCCGCGGAGATCGCTGCCGGCAAAGTGGTCGGCTGGTTCCAGGGCCGCATGGAATTCGGGCCGCGAGCGCTCGGCAACCGCAGCATCCTGGCGGATCCGCGCCGCAAGGATATGAAGGATCTGCTGAACAGTCGGATCAAGCATCGCGAACACTTCCGGCCGTTCTGCCCCTCCATCCTGGCAGAGGCTGTCTCCGATTTCTTCGAAAACAGTTATCCATCGCCCTTCATGGTGACCGCGTATCGCATAAAGGCCGACCGCCTGCGGGATATCCCCGCCGTCACACATGCGGATGGCACGGGTCGTCTACAGACCGTCGCTCGGGAATCGAATCCGCTTTATTGGAAACTGATCCAGCGCTTCGGCGAAATCACCGGCGTTCCCGTGTTGCTGAACACCTCATTCAACGAGAACGAACCGATTGTCCAGACCCCGGCGCAGGCGCTCGACTGCTTCCTGCGCACTCGCATGGATGTGCTGGCAATCGGCTCTTACATACTCCGGAAGTCCGCGAACCTGCACGCGAGCGAGAATAAACGCGCTTTTGCTCTGGCATAACGCTCGCGTTCATCGCCCATTCGAGCTGAACCATGAAGATACTGCTGCTGAACCAGTGCTTCTATCCTGACGTCGTATCTACGGCGCAGCACGCGAGCGATCTCGTCGCAGCACTCGCGGAACGCGGTCATGAGGTGACCGTCGTCGCCAGCACACGCGCCTATGACAACCCACACGTAAGATTTCCGACGAAAGAACAGTGGCGGGGCAGCCGGATTCTGCGCGTCCCATGTCTGGCCTTGGGCAAGACGGCGAAGTGGCGGCGAGTTGCTAATTTCGCCAGCTACTTCCTCAGTTGTATCCTCCGCCTTATCTTCCTCCCTCGCTTTGACGTCGTCATAGCCCTCACCTCGCCTCCGCTCATCTCGCTGCTGGGGGCGCTCTACGTCAAGCTCAAGGGCGGCCATTTCATTTTCTGGGTCATGGACCTGAATCCCGATGAAGCCGTTGCCGCTGGATGGCTCAATAAAGACTCGACAACTGCGCGCGTTCTCGGTAGTCTCTTGAACTTCAGCTTGCATACCGCCGATCAAGTCGTAGTGCTCGACCGCTTCATGCGCCAGCGCGTCATGAAAAAGGGCGTATCCGCGGAGAATGTTTCCATCATCCCACCGTGGGCGCATAGCGACGCCGTGCGCTACGACCCACATGGCCGGCTCGCGTTCCGCGAGCGACACGGACTGGCCGGCAAGTACGTAGTAATGTATTCGGGCAATCACAGTCCCTGCCACCCCTTGAGCACCGTGCTCGGGGCCGCGGAGCGCCTGGCAGATCGGCCGGAAATCGTATTTTGCTTCGTTGGCGGCGGCAGCGAATTTCCAACCGTCAGCAATTTCGCGGTGGCGCACAATTTGGGAAATATCCTGTGTCTGCCATATCAGCCGTTGGCGGAACTTTCAGCTTCTCTGTCAGCGGCGGACCTGCACATGGTGGTCATGGGTGATCCGCTGGTGGGCATCGTACACACCTGCAAGATCTACAACATTATGTGCATCGGCTCGCCAGTGCTGTATGTTGGGCCCTCGGAAAGCCACGTGATGGACATCGCCGCCGGGAACGGCATCCCGCTGAGTTCCGCCAATCATGGAGATGTGGATCTGGTCGTGCGCCGCATCCTGGCCAGCGTTAATTTCAGCGTGCCCGACCGGCGCATGGTGGAGCGGGGACGGAGTTTTCATCAAGACAAGCTCGTGCCCCGACTTGCGGATCTGGTCGAGGCGCTGCCACATCGCGCTGCGGTCACTACGGTTGCCGTTAACCTGTCCGGGCCGAAGCTAGTGCATAGCAGCGATCCGAGGCCTCGTGCGGCATCCGCGAGCATTGCCGCGGAGCGAACATATTCGTCCGGGGATTAATTGATGAACGTACTCGTGACCGGCGGCGCAGGCTTTATCGGAAGCCATCTCGTCCGACGCCTGGTAAGGCTGCGCGTTGGTGCAGTCACCGTTCTGGACAATTTCCATCGTGGGAGCACGGCGAATCTGGCGGGATGCCTCGATGAAATCCGGCTTTTACGCGCCGATGTCCGAAATCCCGCAGCACTGGACGAAGCTCTGCGTGGCGTCGATCTTGTCTATCATCTGGCCGCGCACTCAAGTGTGATGGGCGCGGAAGCCGATGCGGATTACACATTCCAAACCAACGTTGCCGGCACGTTTGAACTTCTGCGGGCGGCTCGCGTCAACGGAGTTCGCCGGGTGATATTCGCTTCCTCGCGCGAGGTCTATGGAGATCCCTTCCAGGTTCCTGTACCGGAGACGGCGCCACTCAAGCCCAAGAATCTATACGGCGCGAGTAAAGTGGCCGGTGAAGCGTATTGCTCGGTGTTCGGCTCCGAGGGCCTCGAAACCGCCGTGCTGCGCCTGGCCAACGTCTACGGACCTGGCGACACGGACCGGGTTCTTCCCCTGTTCCTGAGCCGCGCCCTGCAGGGCCAGCCACTGGCGCTCTATGGCGGACAGCAGGTGCTCGATTTCGTGTGGATTGACACCGTAGTCGAAACCTTATGGAAGGCAGGATTCGGCGAGCTGATTGCGGAGCCCTTGAACATAGGAAGCGGGAAGGGAATCACCATCACCAAGCTATCCCGGCGCGTAATGGAACTGACCGGATGGCGTTCACGGGTCGAGATCCTCCCGGCTCGCCAGGTCGAGGTGACCGGCTTCGTCGCGGACATAACCCGCGCGCGGCAGCTACTCGGCCTTTCGCAACCGGCCGATCCCCTATTTGGGCTGGCGGCCATGGTGGATTCGAGCCGGCGGCAGGTTGCCATGGGGCACGCCGGCCCGGCATTGGTGCCCGTTGCAGGGTGAGGTACAAGCTCCCGTCTGCCTGGCATTGCTTCTGGCCGCCGGACTCTCGGCGCAGCAGGAGCCCGCGCACCCTGTCGAGACTTTCTCGATCCGCGAAGAGTTCGGTGTTGCGCACCCCAGACAGATCATCGATTTCGATTGCCAGAAGCCGATTGACCCAAAGAACAGCTTTATGATCGGGCCACAAGGTATCGAAGTTCCGTTCCAGCTTCTCCGCAACGGCAAGATTGCTGTGGAGACCGACCTGCAACCAAACGACCAGCAGACCTGGAGATTGTATGCCGGTCACCGGCCGCATCCATTTCAGAACGCCGTCCGAATCACCGAACTGCCGGACGCTTACGAGATTATGAACGGCCTCACCGGCGTGCGTATCGCACGCACCGGCCACCCTGCGTGGGCGCCCATCCAAGGCATTCTCTATCGCAACGGAACCTGGACTGCCATCGGCCCCAATAATCTGGAAGCCAGCGGCAAAACTACCGGCATGGCAGTCCGCTTCCTGGAAAGCGGCCCGCTGAAAGTCATCGTCGAGATCTCCTACAGCTTCGAACGCCCAGACCTCATCTACGGAGGCAAGTTGCTCATCCCCCGCGGCGATGGCTTCTACCGCTCCACAATCGAGATTCAGGCCGGCCAGCCCTCCATCCTCATCGAAGACGACACCGACACGGACCTCCGCTACAGCCTAAACATCTACCACGGCCTCGATCCCGACCAGGCGCGCTACCGCGGACATCATTCGACCTCCATTCAAAACGGCCACGAACCCGATGGCCGGCAGTATCGGTTGGGTCACGAGCGGCCCGCGATGGATGCATTCCGCGACCTGCAATACCAAACGGCAGCCCCCTCCGCATACACCAGCACCGCCCCGTATATCCGGCGCATGGCCGTCTGGGATCCCTGGGTCTACGACAGCGGATGGTATTGGCAGCTATACAACTCCAAAGCCGCGCCCGATGCGAACCTGCTCGGCATCTTCGCCGGACCAGTATCCGAAGCCATCGGCGCGGCTCACAACGGCGCCGGCATATTCACCGCTCCCGGCCCAGCGGCCGGCATCGCCTTCGAAACCCACCGCGGCACGCCCGACGCTCGCGTCTTCCCCCGCGTGCACATCGCTTGGGGCATCTTCATCGGCACGAAGCGCGCAGATCTCACCGATCCCTACCAGGTCCAGAACATTGCCCGTCAAATGAACCTGCATGGCGGCATCAATCTGAACAAAGTGCACCGCTATCAAACGTCCTTCGCCGAACCATCCGGCGGATACCGCCCGCTCTACATGCATCGCGATGCCGTGAACAAAATCATCGAGCGGGTGCGCACAGATCAATCTTACTACCGACAGTTGTACGATGCCGAGCCGACCGCCCGTCCCCTGCTGAATATGTGGCGCGACACCACCGGCCAGAAGCTGAAAGCGGTCGTGGACAATACCACGAAGACCGCCCGCGATCTGCTGGACGCCCTGGTGAACGGTGACGGCATCTACGATTTCCGCTTCCATTACTGGCATGGCGGCCTGGAAATGAGCCGGCAAGCCGTATGGATCAACAGCGTCCTAACCAGCGATCTCGCCACCGACGAAGACAAAGCCCGCGTGAAAGCCGCATCGGCTCTGTTCGCGAACGTCTTGTGGGACCCGGATTTCGTCCCCATGTTCGACGGCCACGGCCTCAACTTGGGAACTGCCAACATGCCGGTGCAACAGGGCGAGTACCGCGACCTGTACGCGCTGCTTCTGGCGAATCATCCCATGATGAAGGACCGGGTCGCAACCGCTTGCCGGAACGCCCTGGCGAACCTGCATCAGACGGTTAATGAGTCCGGCACGCATATGGCTGGCACGCATTACATTGGCGCTTCTATGGGGCCGCTTCTCAGCACCCTGCAGCAGTTGCAGAGCGCCGGTATCGCGGATGCTTTCAAAACGGAAGACCGGCTAGCCCGCTTTGCCGAGTTCTACCTGAACCTGCTCACGCCGCCCGAAATACGCTTCGGCGGGTACCGCAAGCTGATCTCGGTTGGCGATGCCTCGACTGAGTCGTCCGAATTATTCGGCCAACTGGCGACCGGCTTCGCCGCCGATAACCCGGAGCTGAGCTCGCGGCTGATGGCCGCCTGGATTCAGGGTGGTTCCATGCACTCCGGCTTTCACGGCTCAACCATCCTGAAAATCGACGACACGCTTCCGTCCGAAAACGCGCGGCTGGGTAACGCCACCTTCCCTGGCTGGTATACAGTCCTGCGCAATGGTTGGGCCACACGGAACGAAACGGCCGCGTGGCTGGTCAACGGCGATTTCTACCGCGACCATGCCCATGACGACAACGGCGCCGTCGTTATGTATGCCCTGGGCGCGCCGCTCTCGCTCGATTGGGGCAGCATGTACTCCCCGCAAACGCCAGGCGGATTCATGCACAGCCTGGTCCTGCCCGAAAGCGCGTTGCGTTTCAATTGGAGCCAGGACAATCCACCGCTCGATGGCGGCGGCTTCCGTTGGCAGCACGCTACCCAGCAAGCCTTCGAATCCTTCACCGCCAGCGGCCACGTGTGCGCGACGTATGGAGCGCCCAACGGTACAACCTGGACCCGATCGCTTTACTCCATCCACCCTGACGAGAACTACCCCATCCTGATCGTCCGCGACGGATTCAGCGGCCAGCAGGCCAAAGCCGAACAGATACTGACCCTGAATCTAATGGCCAACGGAGCCGTAGACACGCCGCAGGGCCCCGTAATGCCGCCTGTGCGCCTTTACGAGACTGGCGACGGCCCCAAACAATTCCCCTCAGTCGGCCCTGTAATGTACCTCGACGAGGGCCTCAACCGCTTCGGATTCACCGGGCAGTGGGCCATCGATTGGGACCTCTACACCTTCAGCCCAGCATCTACGCAGGCGCTGATCGGAAGCTGGTCCCACAACTGGCACCCCAACCGCGAACAGGTCGAATTCCGCAAGGTGAACGGCCGCCCGTTCGAGGAGCACCAGTACATCTTTCGTGCGAAGTTCACGGACGCCTTGAGCGTCCTTCTGCTTCCTCACCGCAAAGGCCAACTGCTGGACGCAACTGTGACAACTGCCGCTTCCACGATCGAGATCAAGCGCCCCACCTCGGACGTCCGCATCGCCGATCATTGCTACAGCTACGCCGATACCCGCGACACCATCCTCACATCGTTTGCAAGCGAGCCGTGTGCAGCCTCCGGAATCGCCATTCAAGGCGGCCCTGCTGAGGTAGCCCTCAAACGGAACCGCGCCACTATTACGGCACACGGCCCCGCGGGCATGCGCACCTTCAGCCTTCCCGGTACCTGGAATATAAGCGGCCCGATCGTGATGAAAGACGGCAAATACCTGCTGGACTACCGGAGTGGCGCTCCCCAAGCCGCAGTCCTCGACTCGCGGTAAGCCAACGTAAAAGAGCGAACCATGCAAGCTTCAGTTCGATCGGTTACGATGCAGCCGTCCGCCGTGGAAGTCTCTATAATGGGCTGCCCGGTGTTGTCTGGGCGACTTCTTCAGCCGGCCGATCCTGAACTACAAACGCTGCGCACCCTGAACGAGTGGACCGCATTCGCGCGCAAGTTGCGCGGTCAGTTTTGCATCACCATCCACGACGCCGATGGCGTAACGGCAATCACCGATTTCTGCGGTTCCTATCCGATCTACTACTTGGCTTGTCAAGAAGGCTACCGCGTCAGCACTCGACTTTCCGATCTTAGGCCGTATTGCAGCGGCCAAATTTCACGGGAAGCCTTGTATTTCTTCGGCGCCCGCGGAAGCATCGGCATCGATCCCCTCTACGCCGGCGTCCGGCAAGTTTTTCCCGCAACCGTCATTCGGCTGGCAAGGGAGGTTCAAGAACGCAGGTACGTTGACTGGACGGAAATGGGCAGCGAGCGGGACGTCGATTGCGACCGTGCACTGCGAACCTTTGTCGATTGTGCATCGTCGTTCTTGGCCGCCGTAACCCGGAATGAACCGCATGTCGGATGTTTGCTTTCGGGCGGAACTGATTCGGCGATCGTAGCTTGGCTGCTGAAGCGCGTGCACCCTCGGGTTACCTGCTTTACGCACGACTACCGGATCGGCCGTTATTCTGAATACACCGCGGCGCTGGATCATGCCGAACGACTGGGTGCTGCTCATCAACGCGTGATGGTTGGCCGGCGCGACCATTGGTCGGCTTTCGAGGCCATGAACTCCTCCGAAGCCGATCTGCCCGCCAGCCACAGTCATCTCACGAGCCTACATAAAACTGCGAATGCGGCTCGAGAGTTGGGCATTCGAATGTTGTTCACCGGCGATAACGCGGACACCCTGTTTATGGGGCTGGAGGGCTTCTTCTCCGGATTGCCAGATGAACTGGACGCATACGCCAGGCATGCACGGGAACTCTCCACGGAACAGAAGCTTGGCCGGGCCATATGCTGGTCCCAAATGGGCGAGCGCGGCGCTGCCGTTTTTCGCGCAATGGGGATAGATCCGGCGGAGTGCGAGCAGTGGATCAAACAGAGGGGCCGAATGGACCGTAATACGTTCGAACCCTTTGCATCGCGATTTGCCCTATGGCGGTTTCTCCAGATTACCGGCCAGTTCTGGGCCGGAGTCCCTTACCAAAGTTGCTGGTTGCCAGCGGAGCGCTCGGCTGGCGTTGTTTTTGTCAGTCCCTTCTTGGACGTCGAGATGGTTCGATTCGGCATCTCGTTACCCATCGAATTGAAGTTTCGGAATGGGATCAAAAAATACCTGCTCCACCATCTTTTGGAGCGGGAGACCTCCCTTCGGATAGAGAAACGGTCGTCGCCCAACCCGTCCCGGCTCTGGACCCTATTCCCTGACGCGTCTCTGCCCTTCAAAATGGATACCCGCCTGAGGGGTCCGTATGCGGGTTTCTGCGTCAGGAATATTGCGAAACGTGGGGCGCTCCACACGTCTGTGGCGAATATCGCAGCGTTAGGGCTGTGGCTGCGTCAGCACAAGCTCGGAGACGTCGCGTCGAGAAAACCCTGCTATGCGCCTGACGGCTCGCCGCCGGAGGTCGTCTTCAAGACTAGAGCGGACGCGGCCAGGATCATCAAATAAGGCTCGAGATACATCCTGTGGCTGGTATGCGCCCAAAACATCGCGGTGCCCATCGCGAATCCAAGAAAAGCGACGTAGATGTACGCCAGGTCGCGCCAACGGTTGCGCGACAGCCACACGCCCCGACAGGCCAGCGCAAGCATTGGGGCATAAGAGACAAAGTAGACGGTCTGAAACAGCCAACCCTTCGCCGGACTGAATCTCGGCGAGAAGCCGATCCAGACCTTGTACATAGCCCGGCGCAACGTCAGCCACGGGTGGGCGCGGATAAAGGCGATGCCTTTGGCCCACAGCCAATGCGTCTGTTTAATCCAATGGGGATCGTTGATGGACTCGAATTCGCGCAGCTCCGCGGGAGTGAAATCCTGCCATTCGGGAATGCCTGCGTCGTCAATCCGGCGCTCGGGAAAATAGTCAAAGGTCAATCGGTGATTGGATGTCCACAAGGAGAAGCCGGCGTTCGAGTAGAGGATCGGCTCGCCTGTTATGCGCCACGTCCGCACAGCCCAGGGCCCAGCGATCAACACAGCACCCAGCACGGTCCACAACGCGCGCCGCGCGCCAAGAGCTACTGTAGTCCAGGCCAGAGCAAACAGGACAAACAAAACCAAATTCGCCTTCGTCAGCAGGACTATTCCCATCGCGCCTCCCGCGGCCAGAGCAAGCCATGCCGAATCGGAGCGGCTGGCGCACAGCAACAAATACAATGTGCATGCAACCACGAAGGTCAGCGTGGCCGTGTCTTGCAGCACGGGGTCGTGCCAAACATAGTAGGGATAGAGGGCCGCATATGCCGATGCGAGCACTCCAACGGCGGTTCCGAACAGGGGTCGCCCGATCAGGTAGGTAAGCAATACCGTTCCGGCGCCCAGCACAGAACTGATCAGCACGATTGCAGTCCTTGGGTGGCCTGTCAGGATTCCGGCCGCAACAATCGTCGGATACACAGGGGGAAAGTAGGCGCACAGGGTCCCGTCGTCGCCCAGGCAGTAGCCAACGCCATGGACCAGATTCTTGGCCATTTCGAAATAGTTGGTGTAGGCCCAGAAATGGTCCGGTCCGAACAAGCCAACGGCGGCGCGCAGCACGAACCCCAGCGCGCACAGGCCAGCAACTGCCCAGCGGCGATTCATCGCTTGCTCCCTAGGCGTGCGAAATATTTCCACAACATACGAACGGCGCGCAGGGGATAGTACAGGAAAAACAGTTGGGACGGCATCGTAATCACTTCGAGTTCAGCCTCTGTAGGCGCCTTCAGCAGGGCGGCGTAGTGCCGGACCTTGTGCCAAGAGTGCTCTGCCAGACTCGCGTTGAATGCCGTGAGTTGGATGCTCGACGGTTCGTACGGCTCGGCCCGGTAGAGGCGCTCGGCCACTATCCGGGCATGCGATACGACGGCTCGGTCCGCGCGGGCACGCTCCTGGATGTCATCGGGCACAGGTGCATCCAGCAGATCGTGAGCAAGCAGCAATCCCAACAGAACCGGCCGCTCACAACACGTTTCGGCCGCCAGGGCCATGACTGCATTCCAGTGCGGACCTGTTTGGGCAAGCCGGGCCACGTCCCCGAGCCATTGCAGCCGCGACCACATATGCTTCGTGCCGTGGACGCACAAGAACAACATCAGGCAGTCGGGCGCGAGCGCAGCAACCTCTCTGCCGGCGATGCGTCCGGGACGGAGCGACCGCCACAAGACTTGCACATCGAATCGAAACGGGTAGTCGAAAGGGGCGGTTTCCCATTTCAGGTCCACTTGCCCACCGCTGTCGGACCGCAGGATCAGTTCGCCGCCGAGGCGCCTGAGCGACCGGAGGGGCAGTCGCGCCAGGTGTAGGGCAAGTCGATAGCCCTCCTGTTCGAGGAGATCGAGTGCGCCCGGAACGTCATGTTCGCCTATAAGGAGATCGAGATCGGAAAAAGGCCGTAACACCGGATCGGGATAGAGCAATTCGGCCAATAAGGGGCCTTTCAAAGGAACGACGGCGATACTCTTTGCTTCGAAGGCATCCAGCAACGCGAATAGCCTGGCTGTAAGTAGCACGTTGCGCTTTGCCGAGTCGCGATAGCAGTCGTGGAGACGGCGCGCAACGTTCTCCGGAATCAATTCAGGGCACGCGCTGTCGAGGGTGTGGTATAGGATCGGTGCCAGGCCATGGTACTCGGCAGCCTCGGCCAAGGCGTCCCAGGCCAAGCCTTTTTGGGCCAGGTTTCTGGCACGGTCGCCGTCCACCGCGTCGGCAGAGGCACAGTGAAGCTGCAATTGCTGCTCCGGGCATCCTGGAGCGTGGTCAGTCATGGCGACGCCATTGCCCCCAACATTGAACCCACACGCCCGCCGACGTGAGCCACGGATGATTACGAATGTCTGACACTGTCTCGCCAGCTATATCCAGCCGCACGATTGCGCGTACCAGGCGACTTAGTGAGCAGGCCATTACAACAGTGTAACGCAGCTTATGCCTCTATTTGAGAACGACATGGCGTTCTATCCATTTCCGTGGACGCCGATTACAGGATGAAGTTCTGTGTGTACCAGCGGTACACATAATTCATTGACTTACACCTATGCTGGTGATAGCCTTATTGGGACTAAACAGGTCTCCCTGGACTGCAATTGGCATCCAAGGTGTCTAAAGGTTTCCGGTCCCACAGATTCGTCGACCCTATCTAGCAAAAGAAGATCGGAGAATAGAATGATACAAAGTGATCGATCCAGGTTTACGGCGTTTCGTAAATCGCTCGCATCTGCACCGTCCGGTCGCGGCTTTGTCGTAGCGATGGCGCTGTTTGTCGCGCTGATGGTGGGCGCCGTCCCGCTCTCCGCGCAAGCGAACGAACCGGTCGGTTTTCCCATTGACTGGAGCTTCAATCACGTGGTCTACCCGCCAACAAACTGGCTCGCCCAGTGGCAAGCTGTGCACAAGGATCCGCGGGCCCTCTACCAGGAGATGGTGCGCAACAATCGGCTTACTGCGGCGTCCGATTCGACCGTTACAAAGAAGAAGCGCTCTCTGAAAGCGGACTGGGCCGTTTCGCTCGGAACTGGTGCAGTAGCTCAGAACATGAGCCCCGCGAAGTACAGCTATATCACCACTGGCACGCCGAGCTGTAACGACTGGGTAGTGTTTGGCCTGAATGTGCCACCAGCTGCCAACCAAGCGACGCTCATGGCGGTCAATAACCTCTACGGGATGGCCAACGGCTGCACGGCGAGCCCGGGCGTACTCTTCGCTTATGAGACGGCGGGTCCCATCGCCACCAGTCCTGTGATCTCCTTCAACGATGGTGGTTTGCAAGTGGCCTATGTGGACAACGAGAGCAGCAAGGCCACGCTGGTGGTTCTCACATACAAGTCAGGCGATGGCACAGCGGCTGCCGCACCTGTCGCGGTCCCGGGTACGGGGAGCAAGGTGAGTCTTCAGTACTCGACAACAACCAACACGAACTCCTCTATCTACGTCGACTTCTCGAACGACATCGCTTACGTGGGGGATGATGGCGGAACTCTCTACAAGATCTCACCTGTATTTGGCGGTGGTACTCCGGTAACCAAGGCGAAAGCGACGCTTGCCGGAAAATTATCGGGACCGGTTTTGGATCAACTGCATAGCGTCGTGCTCGTGGGTTCCAGCAATGGAATGCTGTACTCCCAAAAGTCATCGGACATGACGGCCGCCGCGGCCGCCGTGACTGTAGGAAATGGAAGCACCTACGGCGGTATCATCGATCCCCAGACAGTTGTTACCGGTACCACTACCTATGCGTTCGCGACTACAGATTGCAACGCCAATGGTGGTGGTGGCAGTGGCATACTCTCCGAGGCCTCGGTGACGGCCTCAACACTGACACAAGTGGCATCCAATAACATTAGTGAACCAGCTCACGCGTGTGGCGCGAACAACCTGCATGCGCCTGCGTTGGACGACGCGGTTTATAACGGATCGGCTGGCTACCTTTATGTTTGCGGTACTACAAAAAACACCTCGGGCACACCTTCCCAAGGCACCCCTGGGCCGCCTGTGCTTTACAGCTTCACCTTCAACCCTAATAGTGGCGTTCTTGGTACAAGCGCCGCGCACACACTAACCCCGTCGGGTACAGCGGCGACGGATGAGTGCTCCCCGCTATCCTATTTCACGAGTAACAGCACGTCAGATATCTTTTTCGGCATGGGCACGTCCACCGGCAGTATCAATAGTTCCACTGTAACCAACACGGGAAGCATCGGTGCCTTGACGACAAAAGCAAGTCCCGGCGGCCTTGGGGGAACCAGCGGCATAATCGTCGACAACTCTAACGCCACTACATCACTCGCCAATGTGTACTTTGGTGGCCTACAGGCCGGCAATGTCACGGGCGGTAGTTGCCAGACCTTCACCGGCTTGTCAGCGAGCGTCAGTAGCGGCACGGTGACCGTCACTGGGAGCAGCTCCTTCAACTTCGCGGTTGGGCAAACTGTAGTCATTTCCGGTTTCGGCGGCACGAACTACAATGGCACATTTGAGACCATTACAGGCACTACTGCTTCCACGATTAAGTACACTTCGTCTGCAAGTGGGACCCCAGGCACCGCCGGTCAGGCGAGTTGGGGAGTTTGCGGCTTTCAATTGACACAATCCGGGTTAAACTAACATGGAAATGAACACTCCTCAATCGGCCCAACACGGCGGAGCTGAACGCCCCAAAAAGCCGTATCAAAAACCGGCCTTTCGCCGCGAGCGGGTCTTCGAGACCATGGCGCTGTCCTGCGGCAAAATCGGCGCCACCTCGGCTCAGTGCCGTAGCAATCGCAAGAACTCCTAAGCGATGGCTCCTGAGCTGCTAAAGGCCGAGCTCGCCTGCGAAGCTCTGCTGGCGTGCGGCGCCTTGCG
>Ga0070731_10000983_pt1 | contig 31971 bp, 33 predicted proteins | sample Coa_R1_2_FD_66448 | JGI IMG/M metagenome (GOLD analysis project Ga0070731, IMG submission 66448) | Surface soil microbial communities from Centralia Pennsylvania, which are recovering from an underground coalmine fire - Coalmine... | ecosystem: Environmental > Terrestrial > Soil > Unclassified ... | reverse complement strand
TCCGGCCCCCGGGGATCCGGAGGACGCCCGAGCATGCCGGGCCAGGTTGAGGGATTGCTTCAAGGCGGCCTGGGCCGGCTCCTGCGAGGTCCGGTCCTTCGACAGGATGGCCACCGCCCGGCTCAGGATCTCTTCACGTTCCTCCGCCCCCATGTCCCGGGAGGTGTTCACGATGACCGGAATCTCGCGGGTGGCCGGATCCGCGCTCAGGCGATCGAGAACCTCCCGTCCTCCCAGGCCGGGCATCGCGAGATCCAGGAAGATGAAGTCCGGCTTCTGGGCCGTCGCGAGCCTCAACCCCTCCTCCCCGGTCGCGGCTTCGAGGAGGACGTACCGGGTGTCACTCAGCAGGCTCTTGAGGATGTACCGGGAGGCCTGATCGTCGTCGATGATGAGGACGCGCTCCCGCTCGACGTCACGGACCGTCTCCTCGAGCCGCGCGATCAGCCAATCCCGGTCGATCGGCTTGACCGAGAAGTGGTCGGCCCCCAGACTCCGGGCCTTGGCCTCGTTGTCGACGGTGGTCAGCACGATCACCGGGATGTCGCGCGTGCTCGGGTCGGCCTTGATCCGGGAGAGCAGGGTCCACGTGTTCTCGAATTCCAGCAGGATGTCGAGCAGGATCGCGACGGGCCGGAAGAGCTCCAGGGCCCGCCGCGCATCCGACTGGGTCCGCGCGGGGATGGGCTGGAAGCCCGTCCCTCTCAAGTACTTCTCATAGACGAACAGCGTCTCCCGGTTGTCCTCCACGATCAGGACGGGGAATCGCGCGGGGTCGGGCCGGTTGGTGAGCTCCTCGAACAGCAGCACCTCCTGCGGGCCGGTGTAGCGGAGGGGGATTTCGACGGAGAAGGTGGTTCCGACCCCCAGGGTGCTCTCCACCCGGATCTGCCCGCCGAGGAGTTCCGCCAGCTTCTTGGAGAGCGGAAGCCCGAGCCCCGTCCCCTTGTGTTTCTGCTGGAGGGGACCGTCGACCTGATGGAATTCCTCGAAGATCCGGGGCAGATGCTCCGCCGCGATACCGATGCCCTGGTCCCGGACCGAGAAGACTGCCGTATGACGGGACCCCGGAGCCGCCGAGACCCGCACTTCCCCCCGCTCGGTGTACTTGAGGGCGTTGGAGATGAAGTTCCGGAGGATCTGGGAGACCTTCCCCTCGTCCGTCCGCATCGGCTCCAGCCCCGAGACGTCGTCGAACACGAGCGTGATGGAGGAATTCTGCGCGAGCATCGGCTTGAGCATGCCGCGGAGGCTGCTGAAGAGATCGGCTACCGTGAAGTCGGCGGGACGGACCACGAGCTTCCCCGCTTCCACCTTCGCCAGATCCAGGAGATCGTTCACCAGGTCGGACAGCGTCTCGGCCGACTTCCGGATGAACCCGACCTGCTTCTCCTGCTCGGCGCCGAGGTCCCCGTCGACCCGATCGAGCAAAAGCCGGGAGATGGACAGGATCGAATTGAGGGGAGTCCGGAACTCGTGGCTCATGTTGGACAGGAATTTCGACTTGACGTCATAGGCGCGCCTCAGATAGTCCGCCTTTTCGTCCAGCTCCGCATACAAGGCGACGACGCCGCGGTTGGTGTCCTCGAGTTCGCTGTTGAGCATCGACAGCTCCTGTTGGCGGAGACGCAGGGTCTCCAGCGTCCGGAGCAGCTCCTGATTCTGTCGCTGGATCTCCTGAAAGGGATCCTCCGGGACCGCCCGGGCGAGCTTGTCGAGGATCCCGGAGATCCGGGCCGGAGTCACCTCGCCCTCGACCAACGGCAGAATCTTGCCGAGCGTGACGACCGTCCCGCCGCTGGGAGGACTCTCCACCTGGAAGCGTTCCATCAGCCGGCGCGCCCCGAGCAAGCCCAGTCCCATCCCGGTCCGCGACACGTAGTGGCCCGAGAGGACCTCCGAAAGATTCGGGATGCCCGGACCGCGGTCCGAGACTCGGACGGAATACACCGGAGGCTCCCCGCCGAGGAGGAATTCCACCTTCCCTCCTCCCGCGTATTCGAAGGCGTTCCGCACCACCTCCGAGACCGCGGTCGCGATCCGCGTCTGATCCTGCGTGTCGAACGACAGGAGCGCCGCGATCTGCCGGGCCCGCTGCCGGGCGGCGACGATGTCGGGCTCGTACTTCAGCTCGAGGGTCAGGAGCGCGGCTTTCATGCCCCCGTCCTCCGGGCGACCAGGATCGTCGCGTCGTCCGTCCCCTTCCCATAGTCCCGATAGAGGACTCCCGCGATCAGGAAGGGGTCCCGAAGGAGGAGTCCCGGATAGCGGTCCAGCCGCCACTGGCTGCGGACGCCGTCGGAATGCATGAGGAGCACCCCGGAGGGACCCAGGGAATAATCGAAGGCCCGGATCGTGGGGAGTTCATGACCGACCGTGCCTTCCAGGCTGACCATGCGTTGGCAGGTGTCCGGCGTGACCGCGGCGCTGACGACGTTGCCCACCCCGGCGAAGCGCACGCGGCCGGAGCGGGGCTGGACATCCGCGATCGCGATCGCGGCCCCTCGAGTGGATCGAAGGGCGAGATGGATGAATTCCAGGAGGGTCTCCACGGCGGGCCGCCGGGGATCCGCGAGAGTCCGCAGGGCCTCCCGGGCCGCCGCCGCCGCCGCCATCCCGTGTCCCAGGCCGTCGATCACCGCGAACGAACAGCGCTCGGGCGTGACATCGATCTCCCAGGCGTCCCCGCACGCCTCTTCCCCGGGATAGGGGATCGAGAGGGCCGCGGCGTCCAGGGGCGCCGGATGGGGGTCCGGAGTTCCGAACCGTGCCAGCACCGCCGTCCCCAGCTGGTGAACGGTATGGAGATCGAAGTGATCGGAGAGGCGCCGGATGGCGCCCAGACCCGTGCCGCTCCCGCCCGGCCGGGTGGAATACCCGTCCTCCAGGCAGCGGGAGGGGTCGCGCATGCCGGGTCCCCGATCGATCGCGAGGAGCTCGAGGATGCCCGAAGGATCGAGCGCCTGGGCCCGGACCAGGACGGCGCCCGCGCCGGCATGACGGGCGATGTTCGTCGCCAGTTCCGTGGCGACGATCGCCACCTGTCCGCACCGGGTCTCGTCGAATCCGAGCTGCACCGCCCGGTCGCGGGCGAAACGCCGGACCTCTCCCACGGCGCTCGCATCGTGCACCGGCAGGAGCGTCGTCGGGGCCAGAAGACTGTTGATCCGGAACATTACTTCCATCGGAGCACCGACACGCGGGTCCCCGCCCCCGGTTGAGAGTGAATCGAAAAGTCGTGAACGAGGCGCCTGGATCCTCCCAGGCCCAGACCCATGCCCGTTCCGGTCGTATACCCGTCCTTCAAGGCGAGATCGACGTCCGGAATCCCGGGCCCCTGGTCCTCGAAGAGCATTCGGAGTCCCCGTCGCTCGGCGTCCTCGACGATCTGGACCTCCACGGTCCCCCCTTTGCCGTGAACCAGCGTGTTGCGGGCGAGCTCGCTCGCGGCCGTCACCATCTTGGTCTGATCGACCAGGCTGAACTGCAGTTCGACGCACCAGGCCCGCACCTGCTGTCGGACGAAGACGACATCGGACTCCGAGCGGATGGGGAGGAGCTCAGTGCGAGCGACGACCATGCGCCCGCCCTTTTGCGCTCCCACGGGAGGCTTGTTCGAGGTACCGGACGCCTTTCTCCACCGTCAGGGCCGTGTGAACGCCCTTGAACGAGAGGCCCAATTCGACGAGCGTGATCGCCACGGCCGGCTGCATCCCGACCACCACCGTCGTCGAATCGAGCACCCGGGCCATCGAGGAAAGGTGACTCATCATCCGTCCGATAAAGGAGTCCACGACTTCCAGGGCGGAGATATCGATCATCACGCCGCGGGCGCCGGTCTCCGCGATCTGGCGCGTCAGATCGTCCTGAAGCGTCAGCGCCAGGCGATCGTGCATGTCCACCTGGATCGACACCAGGAGGAAGTCTCCCATACGAAGAATCGGGATCCGTTCCATGGGGGAGTCAGGCCTTCGTGGCCGTCTCCACCACGCGGTAGCCGATCCGGTCGAGCGCGATTTCGAGCGCGTCGGCCAGCGTGGCTTTGGTGATCACGTCGGTGAGAGAAATCCCCAGATGGACGATCGTCTGGGCGATCTGAGGCCGAATTCCGCTGATGATGCATTCGGCACCCATCAGCCGGGCGGCGGTCACCGTTTTAATCAGATGCTGGGCCACGACGGTGTCGACGGTCGGAACGCCCGTGATGTCCAAGATCGCGATCTCGGATCCCGTGACCACGATTTCCTTGAGCAACGCTTCCATGACCACCTGGGTGCGGGCGCTATCCAGGGTCCCGATCAGGGGCAAGGCGAGCACCCGGTCGAACAGCTTCACCACCGGGGTCGAGAGTTCCAGCATTTCCTGCTGCTGCCGGGAAATCACGTGCTCCCGGGACTTGTGATAGATCTCCGTCGTGTAGAGGCCCAGCTCGTCCAGGAGCACATTGGCGGACCAGATTTCCCGGAGGAGCAGCTCGGGATCCTGCCCAAGCTCCTGCCGCAAGAGCGTGAAGAGCGGTTTCTTGAAGGAAAAGACGAAGGTCGCCGTTTCGGAGGGCGAGAAGCCTTGGACCGCCCGCGATGCAGAGATTTTTCCCAGGAGATCCCGAAGGGGTCCCCAGGCGGGTCCCTGGATGTTGGTCCCGTCTCCGCCCTGGGTCGCCTTCATCAACTGGTCGATGAACTCCGAACACTGAGCCTTCAGCTCGGGGTCCCGAATGAGATCCTTGTGGCGGGAGAGCATGGTCGTGATCTCCCGGGCCCAGTCCGAGAGCAAGGATTCACGATTCTTCCTCAGAGTTTCCGTGAATTCGGTGGAAGCTGTCGCGGGCATGGTGTCTTCCCCTCTCACAAAACGAGCGTCGCGATTCCGTCTCCCCAGAGGCGCGGGAGCCAGCGGATCCCATCACAGACAAGGATGGATCAGGCACTCAGAACCACGACGGGGAAGAATGTGACGAGGAATCTGGACCCGAGGCGTTTTTCGGTCCTTCGAGTGACGATCACCGGGCCTCGGTCCCTCCCGTTCCGGACCGGCCGCCGCGGAGGGGTCCGGGATCGCGTTCCGATCGGATGCTGGACCGCCGATTCGGGATCCTCCCAACGCCCCTGAGCGACGCCCTCCGGAGCCGGGGCGCGTCGGAGAGGCCGGACTTCCACCATTCTTGCACCATCCATCAGGAGGACTGTCCACCCTCCCTTCCCCCTCTCCCTGAAATCCTCCGACGTAACTTCTCCCCCACCGGGGTCTCTACGGGTTTGAGGACTGCGGATGGCCCTCGGTCCCGGACCTGTCTCCCCGGAGGGAGTGCTGATGAAAGTCTTCGCGGTCCTACGGATGCCGCTGTTGCTCTTGGGGGCCTTCGGGGCCGTCGCGATGGACTGGCGGCTCCATCATCCGGCCCCCGCCCAAGCGGTCCCCGTCTCCGCCCCCATCCTGCCGGCTCCCGCGGCTCCGGCCCCGCCGGCTCCGGCCCGAGCACCCGGGCTTCTCGTCCCGGATCTCCTCGAGCGCGTGACGCCCTCCGTGGTCAGCGTCTTCTCTCTCCGCGCCGGCCCATCCCCCCATGATTCCGAGAGCTCGTTCTCCGGACCGGCCGGCGACGACCATGGATTCGAACCGAACGTCGGCTCCGGCGTCATCGTCCGCTCGAACGGGTACATCGTGACCAACCACCACGTGATCGAGGCCGCCGATGACATCAAGGTTCGGCTTTGGGATCACCGGGAGTTCCGGGCGACGGTCATCGGACGCGATCCCCGCACGGACCTTTCGGTGCTCCGGATCGAGGCGGAAGGGCTGTCGGCGATTCCCTTCGCGGATTCGGGCGCGGTCCGGGTGGGGGAACCGGTGCTGGCGATCGGGAACGCCCTGGGGCTCGGGCAAACCGTCAGTAGCGGAATCATCGGCGCCCGAGGGCGCTCGGGCTTGGGCGTCGCCGCCGAAGAGGACTTCCTCGAAACCGATGCGTCCATGAATCCCGGAAGCTCCGGAGGACCCCTCCTCAATCTGAAAGGGGAGCTGGTCGGAATCAACACCGCGATCGCCACGAGGACCGGCGGCTTCCAGGGTATTGGCCTCGTCATTCCGAGCCGGCTCGTCCAGGAGATCGTGGACGCGCTGCTCCGCGATGGAAAAATCGATCGCGGCTGGCTGGGCGTCATGGTCCAGGACCTGACTCCGGACTTGGCGGTCGCGTTCAATCTGACGGCGGCCCGAGGAGTGATCGTGACGGAAGTGTGCCCCCAGGGGCCGGCCGCCAAAGCGGGGCTCCGGCGAGGAGACATCATCCTGGCGATCGACGCCCACCCCGTGGCCACCCGCTTCGACCTCGATCACCACGCCGCGATGCGGGGCGCGACCACCACGATCACGCTCCGCGTCTGGAGGAAGGGGAAATCGATGGAGCTCCACGCGCAGCTGGAGCCCCTCCGGGAACAGCCGCCCCCTCCGGCCGAAATGGGCGCCGAGGAGGATCCCGAGGGCCAGCCGTCCGGACTGGACGGCGTCACCGTGAGACCGGTCCCTCCCAAGCTGCTCCGGGAATCGGGCATCGCTGACGAGGAAGGGGGCCTCCTGGTGACGGGGCTGGAACGCCCGGGCCGCTTCGCCGGACTCCGGCGCGGCGATCTCATCGTAGAGGTCAATGGACGGCCGGTGCGCGACATCGATCACCTCCTGGAGGGCCTCTGCCTGAAAGGGTCGAGCGTCCTGGTGCGAGTCCGACGCCCCGAAGGCAGCGTCTACCTCCTGGTCCCGTACTAAGAGACTCGCCCGTCGTCCCCAGGCCCCTGAAAGGCGCGGTCGAGAAGGTCCGCCTGTTCGCGGGTATGGATCGCGGCGGATCCGGTGGCGGGGCTCCCGCTCTCCGGCCGGGCGACCACGGCGAGCGCACGGGTTCCCCGCAGGCGGTCCAGCACCGGCAGGAGGTACCGCCAGGCTCCCATGTTGGCAGGCTCTTCCTGGACCCACCGGAGCTCCCGGGCCGCAGGAAATGCTTCCAGCGCCACCGCAAGCTCGGGCTCCGGCACGGGATAGAGTTCTTCAACGGAGACGAGCGCGACGTCTCCCCGGGAGCGCTTCTCCTTCTCGCGCCCCAGCTCGTGCATGATTTTCCCGGAACCCACGAGCACCAGACGTACGTCCGGAGTTCCCCCCGGACTCCGGACGCGCAGAAAGTCCGTGTCTGAAAACGCCGCCAGCGGCGACGCGGACGCCGGGTTCCGGAGCATCCCCTTGGGCGTCAGGACGACGAGGGGTTTTCGCCAGCGCCGCAGCATCTGGCGCCGGAGCAGATGGAAGTACTGTGCCGCCGTCGACGGCTGGCACAACTGCAAGGAATCCCGCGCCGCCACTTCGAGAAAGCGTTCGGGACGCGCATGGGAATGCTCCGGACCCTGCCCCTCCTGTCCATGCGGGAGCAGGAGGACGAGCCCCGACCAGTGGCCCCACTTGTCCTCCGCCGCGGCGAGGAACTGATCGATGAGGATCTGGGCTCCGTTGACGAAGTCCCCAAACTGAGCTTCCCACGCCACCAGCCGCTCGGGATACGCGCGCGAGTACCCGTACTCGAACCCGAGCGGCGCCGCCTCCGACAGCGGCGAGTCGATGCAGTCGAGAAACGCCGTCTGCTCCGGCCAGAGCCGATTGAGCGGAACGAGTTCCCGTTCGGTCTGGATGTCGATGAGCACGGCGTGCCGCTGGTTGAAGGTCCCGCGGCGCGTATCCTGGCCCGAGAGCCGGACGCCGATGCCCTCCGCGAGCAGCGAGCCGATCGCGAGCGCTTCGGCCATCGCCCAGTCGACGGGGCGCGTCCCGGCCGCCATCTCCCGCCGCTGGGCGAGCAGCTGCGCGATCTTGGGGTGCGGACAGAATCCCTCGGGAATCCGGGAGAGTCGCGCTCCCAGGTCCGCCAGGGTGTCCTCCGGAAGCGCCGTCGACACCTCGGCTCCGGGATCATAGGGTCCCCCGGTGAAGTCTCCCCACCAGGGCTCGGGCACGTCGAGCGGAGGAACCACGCGCAGGAGTCGCGCCTGCCCCAGATCCTGTTCCAAGCCGGCTTTCGTTTCCGATTCCATCGTGTTTAGGTCGTCCCCGCTGCGGCCGAGCGCGAGGCCGTAGTTCTTCCAGGTCGGAGCCAGCGCCGCGATCTTCCGATAGAGCCCCGGCTGGGTGGTGGTGGGGTCGTCGAGCTCGCTGTGACCATGCCGGCGATAGCCCACCAGATCCAGGACCACGTCGCTCTGAAACCGGTTGCGGTAGTCGACCGCGATCTCCGCCGCCCGGACGACGTCCTCGGGGGCCTCGGCGCTGACGTGGAAGATGGGGATGGGGAGCCGGCGGGCCACGTCGGTCGCCAGCCGGGAGGAGTAGAGCGAGCGGGGCTCGGTGGTGAACCCGATCAGGTTGTTCAGGACCACGTGGACGGTTCCGCCGACCGTGTAGCCCGGGAGGAGGGAGAGATTGAAGGTTTCGGAGGCGATGCCCTGGCCCGCCATCGCGGCGTCCCCGTGGAGGAGGAGCGGGAGCACCCGGCGGGGATCGTCGGACCCGAGACGGTCCAGGAGGGCGCGCGCGTATCCCAGGACGACGGGATCGACCGCCTCGAGGTGGCTGGGATTGGCCACCAGGTCCAGCTGAATGCCGCGGCCGGCGCCCAGGGAGAGCGTCCCGGCCGCGCCCAGATGGTACTTCACGTCGCCGCTTCCCATCACGCTGTCGGGATGCGCGTCCTCGAACCGGGCGAAGATGTCCTGGGGAGATTTTCCCAGCAGGTTGACCATGACGTTCAAGCGTCCGCGGTGGGACATCCCGATCACCGCGCGGGTGGCTCCCCGCCCCGCGGCGACCCGGATCGCCTGATCCAGAAGCGGGATGAGGGCCGTCATGCCCTCGAGCGAAAAGCGCTTCGTCCCCACGTAGTGGGACTGGAGCACCTGCTCGAAGAGGTCGCTCCGGAGGAGCTGGCGGAGAAGCCGGGGCCGGTCCACGGACGGACGGTCCTCCTCCATCCGCTCCGCAATCCAGCGGCAGCGGTCGGGAAAAGGCAGGTGCATGAACTCCACGGCCAGAGCTCCCTCGTAGAAGGGCAGGAGACGCCGGGCGGCGGGACCCGCCGCCTCGAGCTCGGGGTGGGACAGGGGAGGAATCCTCGCCAGCGCATCGTAGCGCGCTCCCAGGTATCCCCAGCGCCGGACGGCGTCCTCGTCGGGATTGCCAAGGTGGAATCGCCTCTCTTCCATGAACCGCACCCTCCCCTGGTAACGCGCGCGCCAATCGGGGCTCAGCGAGGAGTGTCGTCGTCCCGACCTTCCCCGTAGCATGGAGGTGATCCGATGAGCCCCTCCCTTCCGGATTCCGCCGATTCCCGTCCCGTCCGCCCTCCCCCGGCCTCGATTCCGGGCGATCCTTTCCCCTGGGAGCCCGATCCGGAGCTTTCGGAGCCGCTCTCCGAGCCGCTCTCCCTACCGCAGGCCCCGAAGCCTACCCCGGATCTGGACGAGCTTTTTCCTCCCGATCTGGGTGAGGGGGACTGACCCCCGTCTCGGATGCCGTCTCCACGAGAACCAGCCTCATGATCCCTCTTCTTGAACGTGGAGGGAATGGCCTTCTTCCCCCACGGGGGCCTCGTGGGTCACCCGATGGAGCAGCACCGCCCGGTCCGTATGACGGAGCACCTTGAACGAGACGCTTCCGCGGATCGCCCTGGAAAGTCCCGGGCGGCCCGTACTCGCCATCGCGATCAGATCCACATCCAGGATCTTCGCCTGCTCCAGAATCTGATCGGCCGGCGCTCCGAAGACCACCATGGAGCGGGTCTTGAGCCCTTCGCGTTCCAGCTTATACGCATAGGCCCGCAAGGAGGAGGTCGGATCCGGCACCAGATCCGCCATGCTGATCATCGACGTTCCCAGCATCGGATCGGGCGCGATCAGATTCTCGACCACTTGCAGGAGGATGACCTCCACGTCCGAGTCCTTGGCGAAGTGACGGACGGACTCGAAGATCTGTTTCGATTCGGGGGAGCCGTCGATCGGCACCAGAAGACGTTCCAGGGGCTTCCGCGGACGCGCCAGGTGGGGCCGGGTCATGAGAACCGGGATGGCCGCTTTGCGGACGACGGATTCCGCGACGCTTCCCATGAAGATGCGGGAGAGGCCCTTGCGGGCATGGGTCGTGAGCGCGATGAGATCCGCGTTCAGACTCCGCGCGGCCCGGGAGATTTCGTCCTCCGGCTTGCCCCGACGGAGATGAATGCCCACGGATCTCCCCGGGAGTCGCCGGGCGACGCGTTCGAGATAGGGGCGCGCCAGATCCTCCACCAGGACCCCCAGCCCGGGAACCTCGCGGGGCCGGTCTTCGATGACGTGCAGCAGATCGAGCGACGTCCGAGAGCCCGCGATCCGTTCCACCTCTCCCAGAATCTCCTCGCTCTCGGGTGAGCCGTCCAACGCGATCAGAATTCGTTCGATCATGGCCGTACTCCTTCCGCGGCGGACGAACGAGGATCCGCCACAGGGGTGATCCCCCTTCCGGCGGGTCGTTATGGCCGCCGCCCGGCCGGGATCCCCAGGGGGGACCCCCGGGAACGATCGTGCTTCAGTGAGTGGCCGCTCAGGACGACTTCCGGCGACGCACCGGAATCCCCGCCTTCCGGGCCCGGGACAGGCCGATCGCGATGGCCTGCTTGGCGTTCTTGACGGGATGCTTCCCTTCGCGGGCGTGGTGGATCTCCTCCTTCACGTAGCGGCCGGCGCGGGTCGAGGGGGAGAGCCGGCGGGCGTGATGGGACCGGGGCCTACGGGCGCTCGTCTTTCTCATCGGGCCTCCTTCGGAGCGGCCGGGATCGGCGCGGCTCCTCGTTGCTAGGTTGAGCGGCGACGGAGCCATCCGTGATGCCGCTGCTCCACCCATAACATTCTCCGGGAGGCCGACTCGTACTGGCGGATCTTGATGGGAGGGTCTATGAGCGATTCCGCCGCGGACCAGGTTGCCCCGTTTCTGCTGACCTGCCCCGAGTGCGGGTCCTCGCTGAAAGGCGTCCCGGACAATGAGGAAGTCCTGTGCTGCCCCTCGCACCATCGCTTCACGCTTCCCGGCCTGATCGTGGGACAGTCCCGGCGCGCATCCGCGCTATGTGACTCCGCAACCCGGCTTCTGGAGGAACAGGAACGCCTGGTCCGTCAGATCGCCAAGCAGCTCTGGGACACTCAGACCCTGACGGCGTTCCGGCTCGAAGGCCGTGCGGACCGGCTCCGGGAAACCCTCGAGGCGATTCGAACCTTCATTCGAGAGGACTTCATGGGACATCCGAAGGAGGGTAATGGGGACGAACTCTCGAATTAGGGCGGCCTCCCCCGACGACCCTCACCTCCCTCCGCGTCCGCGCCGTTCCCGTCCTTGGCTCAGGAGCTCGGCGTTCCGACGCTCGGTGCTCCCCCTCCCCGATCCTTCGACCCCGAGTCCCGCAAGCTCCCGGCCGGAATCAGTTCAGATTCGGAAAGGCCCGCGCGTGAAGCGCGAGCGGAGAACGGGATTCCAGCATGTCCTCCCGCAGGCCCGCCGAAACGCAGTGCCGGCGGAGCTTTTGAATCGCGCGCCGCTCCACCTGGCGGATGCGTTCTCCGCTGACCCGGAATCGCCGGCCCGCCTCGATGAGCGTGAGCGGCGTCGTTCCTCCCAGGCCGAACCGGCTCCGGAGGATCTCCTGTTCCCGCTCCGTCAGGCGCGCCAAGAGCGCCCCCAACGTCTCCAGGAGGGCCCGGCCCTTGGATTGCGCCGCCGGATCCGGACTGCGCGCATCGCTCAGCCGGTCGGCGACGACCGCGTCACTCCCGCCGGGAATCCGCTCATCCAGCGAGAGCGGACGCCGGGCGGATCGGAAGAGCACGCCGATCGTCGATTCCGGTAGTTTCGTGCGCCGGGCGATCGCCGGAAGCGAGGGGGGATGACCCTGCTCCTGGGTGAGAGCGGTGTAGGCGGCCTGACAGCGGCCCAGATCGTCGGCCGCGTGAGACGGGAGACGGATGGGCCGGGCGTGCTCGGACATCAGGCGAAGGATGGAGCGCCGGATCCACCAGATCGCATAGGTGGAAAACTTGCAGCCCCGGGAGCCTTGAAAGCGGTCCGCCGCCCGGATGAGTCCCAGATTGCCTTCCTGCACCAGATCCGGAAAGGGGACGCCTCGATGCTGATAGGGGCGCGCGATCGACAGGACGAGGCGAAGGTTCGAGCGGACGAGGACGGCTTGCTGGGCGTGATATCGGGCCAGAAGCGTCTCCAGCTCCCCCATCCACCGGGCGAGCGCCTGGGAACGGGAACGCGTGGTCTTCTCGAGATCCCGATATTCCCGTCGGAGGCGCGGATCGAGGGGACCCGCGTCCGTCGTTCCCCGGGAAAGGAGCGTTTCCAGTGCGAGGAAGCGCCGAGACAGATCGGAGATATCTCGGGCGATCCGGATGAGGATCCGGACATCGATTTCCAGTGCACCGAGGATCCGGAGCCCTCGGCTCAAGGGAGCCGGATCGCGGGGGCGCGACGACGTCGCCCCCAGCGCCCGCTGGATCGCCTTCTTGGCCCGCGGTAGCAGTCGTCGCAGCACGTCGGGAGCCTCCACGCCGACGGTGCGTTCCGGAAGCAGCGTCTTCTTCTGGAGTCCTTCCACGAGCGCCAGGACCTCCCGAAGCGCCACCGGAGACTCGAACAGTTTTTCGGCGAAGGCGCGGCGATGGAGGTCGATGGCCTGCGCGACGGCCTGTTCCGACTCCCGGTCCAAGAGCGGAATCTCGGCCAGCTGGCGCAGATAGTCCCGGAACAGGCCGTCGTCCGGTGACGGAAAGCGGGACCGGGATCGCGCTTCGACCGCAGCGGCGGCGGGGCGACCGCGGGGCGCCCGGGGACGAGCGGAGGCCGCCGGCTCCGGCTCGGCGTCCTGCTGATGGGGATGCTCCTGAAAGATCGGGTCGGGTGTCAGGAGATGCTCCATGCCGCGTGCTCCCTATCGTGTCGCGCCGGGTCGAGGACCTTCCCTCCGCCGGTCCGCGGCCGGCTCCCTGTGGAGAGGTCCCCCTTAACAGCGAGAGCCAGGATCTCATCCCCGAGGTCGTCCCCCGGTGGCCCTGGGTCCGACCCGGATCGAGTCCGGCTCTCGCTGCCGTTAAGAGCCGGAGGTCGGGCGGCGTGTTATGGGGCCTCCGGGGGGGGCGGCCCGGGGGGAGGGAACCCTTTTGGGAGGCCCGCGTAACACTTTGGTCCGGTGCTTCTCCCTTAGATCAGCATCGTGGAAGGGAGCACCCAATGCCCCCAGGGACCAACCCGGCTGAGGGGGTGACGCCGGAGGCCCGGAGCGCAGGACTTCGCGCCCTCCTGGCCGCCGGCCTCGGCGCCGCGCTCGCCTTCTTTCTTCGGGAAACGTCGGCCGTGTTCGTTCCCTTTACCGTGGCGCTCCTTCTGGCTCTGGCGGGCTTTCCGCTCGTCGAGTGGCTGGCGGTGCGACGGGTGCCTCCAGCGGTCTCGGTCCTCCTCATCGTCGTCTTCATTTTCATCCTGCTCTCCCTGGCCGGACTCCTTCTCGAACAAGGAATCGAGGGGCTCATGGGCCATCTGCCGCAGCTCAAGACCCGGGCCGCGACGCTGTGGACCCGGATGTCCGGTAGGCTGGGAATTACGGCCCAACCGCTCGAGGATCTGGGAAAGGAGCCGTCCGCGCTGAGAGCCCTCGTCGGGATGGGGGGATCGACGGCGCTCTCGCTGATCACCGGCACGTTTCAGCTCCTCCTGGTCATCCTGTATCTCGTCTTCCTTCTGTTGGGGCGCCGGCATCTTCCCAACCTCCTCCGGCGTGCCTTGGGGTGGGACCGGGCCCGGACCGTCCAGGAGTCGATCCAGAAGATCGAACGACAGATGCTCCGCTACCTCGTGCTGCGGTCTGCGATCAGCGTGGTGACGGCCTCCGCCGTCGGCCTGATCCTGCGGTTGTATGGGGTCCCGTTCGCGGGGCTCTGGGCCCTCCTCACCTTCTTCGCCCAATTCATTCCCTTTGTCGGTCCCATCCTGCTGTCCGTCCTCCCCGTCCTGTTCGCGGCGCTCCAGAACCCCTCGCTGGAGCCGGCATGCTGGATCGCGGGCTGGCTACTGCTGCTCCACCTGGTGATCGGATTCGTCGTCGAGCCCAAAGTGTTCAGCATCGGTCTTGCTCTCAATCAGACGCTGGTCCTTCTGGGTCTAGGGCTCTTCGGCTGGATGTGGGGCATCTTGGGAGCGCTCCTGTGGGTCCCCATCATGGTCGCCCTGCGACTGACCGCGCAGGAGCTGCCGGGATTCCACGCCGTGGATGTGTTCCTGGGGCGGGCCGACGGCCACGAGGGAGCTCCAGGATGATCAGGACGGCCTCACCGGCGGGAGTCAAGAGGCCGCCGCCGTCGGAGAAGGAAGAGCCCGTCGGACCAACGCCCCGCCCCCCCCAGCGCGATGACTCGCTCGTGCAGGGACGAGTCCTCCGGATGCCGTCAATTCAGCTTTTTGTCGCGGACCATCCCGCGGCCGCCCCCGATCAGTCCCAGGAGAACCAGGGGAATCGTGAGCAGATTTACGAGAAGGGCGACGATCCCTTCGGCACAGGCGACGAGAACTTTCATCGGGGCGAGCCTCCATCACGACGTCCGGAGGGAGCCGGCACGGCGACCAGCGTCCCGTGCTCCAGGATCCACGACTGGATCAGGGCGTTGACGCGGGCGGCCGCCGGTGCGACCGCCCGGGCGACCGGCTCGGACAGTCCCAGGGAGATCGAGGCGGGATCCTCCTCCGGAAGGTCCGGGGAAGGCTCGCAGCCGACCACCAGGAGGCGGCCCGGGTCCACCCCGAGCGCCATCACCAGAGCGAGGACATTCGACGGATCCATCCCGTGCGCCTCGAGCTCTTCGGGAGGCTCCGGGGGGACTTCGGGGACGAGGGTGTACAGCGTCCCCGGCGCTCCCCCGCGTCGGGCGGCGTCCACCAGAATGGTCAGGTCATATCCGTCGAGAAGCGCTTCCACGAGGTCCAGCCCCCGGATGCCGAAATCGATGATGCGGACTCCGGGACGCGGCGGACGCTCCCACAAGGTCCGAACCACTTCCACTCCGAATCCGTCGTCGCCGAGAAAGATATTGCCAAGGCCGGCGACCAGGATGCGCGGGGCGTCCTCCCTCATGGATCCCTCCTCCCCGAGCCGTCGCGCGGCTCGATCTCTTCCGACCGATCGGCGATGAGGGAGCCCGGCCAACCCGGCCGCCTTCCCTGACGGCCGGGATCGTCCTCCCGGACCCCCGCCCCCGAGATCCTTCCGTCGATCTCCCCTTCCATGCCGTCGAACCGGACCCTCGGGATCCGCTCGTGGCCGCCACCGGGATCGCACTCCGTCCTCACTAGACCCCTCCTGGGACGATCTCCCCGTCCCGCTCGTTCATCGAACGACTCCCCGCGTCGACCGCGTCCAGCAACTGCTGAACCGTCCCGTCCCAGCTCGTCAGGCCCGCGCGCCGCTTGTAGGTGAGCAGCCGGTCGAAGACCGCCTTCTCCAGCCGCAGCCAGGCGCTGCCGGCATAGTGCTGATGCATCAACGTCTTCCACGTCCGCACGGGCAAGCGGAACAGGAGCTCCTTTTCCCAGGGGATGAGGGCGACCTGGAGGGATCCATCCTCCCCGGCGTGGAAGATCGTGCCGCTGAAGAGCAGCCGCAGCGGAACATCGCCGTCCTCGAGTCCGTCGAAATAGCGGGTCACGGCGATGTTGAAGTCGTAGGAGCACGGGACCGAGAGCTCCACCGTCGTCCGCTCCACAAAGGAGGGAACGACGACATCCACATGGGTCCAGAGCAGGTTCTGAAGGGTCTGGATCCCCTGCTCCTCCCGACCGAACAGCCCCCCCAGACGTTCCCGTGCCGCCGGGTCATACGTCCGGCGCTGCGGCTCGATCTGGATCTGCACGTGAAGGAGGATGTTCTGGATCAGGAGCGGCGGGATCCTCCCCTGCTCGAGAGTCAGCCGAAATCCCAGATGGGGAGAGACCGCGTGACGGAGCGCGTCGACCCCTTCCAGGTGAAACTTCAAGTCAGGCATGAGAGATCCCCTCCGACCCGGCGCGGGCGCGTTCGCGAAGGCGGCCGAAGAACTCGTCCACGTCCTGCCGCACCCGGTCCCCGCCGGAAAGGCCCTCCCAGTGAATCCGAAAACTCCCGATCAGGAGAAAGCAGGTGTCAATCGGGACGACGTAGGCTTCCTGGACGCCGGGGGATCCGTGAAGCAGCAGCGCCTCGACGTCGGATTCCATCGCCTTCAGGGCCGGACACAGCGCCATCGCTCTTTGCCAGGAGTCCGCATCCACCGACGCGGGCATGGGTCCGGCGGGGCTGGGGAAAAAGGCGTCCACCTGGCCGCTCTGGCTGCGCCGGACGAAGAACGCCAGAGTCACCGGAATGTCCAGGCTCGCCCAGAGCTCCTCCGGAGCGGGACCCGGAAAGAGCGTCTTCACCCGCCGGGGAACCCGCTTGAAGCGGGCCTCCTTGCGGGCGGGAACGAGCCTCGCGCAGGCCGCGCACGAGCACCAGATCCGGCACTTCTCGGGCTCGACCAGATGGTCGTGAACCTGCGGAAGCGTCGACGCGCACAGGTCGCAGCGCTCCTCCGTCGTCGCCGGCTCCCGCCGAACGACGCGACGAAGCTTTGCGAAGGCTCCCCGTCCGGTCATGTCGACGTCCCCTCTTGTCCGCCGCGACGAGGCCGTCCAGGAGGATCTCCGTCACGGCCGGAACTGAAGCGCGGATCTCTTCGGGAACCGCCGACCGGACATCCCGGTCCCTGAAGGAGCGCCAGGTCGGGAGAGCGCACCGAGACTTCCTCGAGGAACCCGTCGAGTCCCGGAACCTCCCTGTCGATGTCGACGTGCACCCCACCGGAGTGAGGGCGGACGAAGCCTCCCCGCTGGAGCGAGGACGCCCCGTGATCGGCGAAGGGACGGAAGCCGACTCCTGAGAGCAGGCCCCGGATGCCGACCGTCCGTCGCTCCACCAGATCTCCTCGGGAGAAGGCAGCGTGCGCTCCGTCCGGTCGACTCGGATCCGGGGCACCGGCAGCACGCGGGGCGGAAGCAGGTCGAACCGGTCTCCCTATCGTTCCGGCGGGACCTCGTTGGGTCCGGAGTGCTGGCCGACTCCGGAAAGGACGAGCAGCAGATCCACCGGGGACCCAGATGTTACGAGAAAGCGCGGCGCCGCCGGACCCGCCGGGGAGAGACGTTCCGGGCTCGCTCCCCGCGAAGCCATGCCCTTTACTCCCGATTCACGGGAGCTCCATCATCGCCGCCGCGGAGAGGCGGCGGCGTGCCGGACGCGTCCCTTTCGGCGGAGACGACCCGGTCGATCATGAGAAAGGCCCCGCACACGCAGCGAGGAACCCGCGGGCTCGCGATCGCGTGGAGGGAGGGCCGAAGGATCAAGATCCGGGATCTGCATTGGGGATCGATGCACCCGTATATTTCCCGGGCGTTCCAGGGATCATTCATCGGAGGAGCCCCATCGCGACCGTTCCTCCCACCCGACAGACCCGGACGCTGTCGAGGCGTTACGACACGGGCGGGAAGAGACCGTAACAAAAGGGGCGCTTGCGCGCTCTTGGGGGATGTCCCCTTGGAGGATCCCCCGATGATTTCCCACCGAGGCACCGAGCGCCTGTCCCCCCCCGAGGCCGCGATGTCGGCCGCCCGGACCCGAGGCCGCCGGGGACGAGGTCGCGGAAGACCCGGGCGACCCGCCCGCCATGCCGCTCCCGAGCGGACCCTTCAAGACTTCCTCATGGAGAACTCCGCTGCGCTCACGTTCTTCGGAATCTCCCTGGGCGTCTTCGTCAGCCGGCGCTTCTTCGCCCTGCCCCTGGCCGTCGCCGCCATGCTCGCTCAGGAATCCCTGGGGACCGTCGGACTGGCCCGCGTGAAACGGACCGTCCGGGGATGATCTTCGAGCTCCGGAGTCCGGATCAGTTCGGCGCGCGCCCCGGTCGGACGGGTCGCGCCGGGGAGGAACGGACGAACCTCGTGCGGTCGCGCGGGGACGGCGTGCCTCCCACGATCCCGCTCGGATCCGCCGCGACCTTTCCTTCTCCCGTGATCGTCGCGGGCCCCCGGGAGGACCCGGACCGGAGGATCTCATGAGGGAACAGACCCGAAAACGTGCCAATGGCTCCTGGGGTCGAGCCCGGGACTCTTTCCGCCAGCACCCATCCGGCGGCGGGTGGTTGGAGGATCTGGTCCAGCTGTTCCGAGAGGTGTTCGTCGGAGGCCTGACGGAATCGCTCCGGGACGTTTTTCTGGGCCTCGTTCACGACGCCCTGAAGGTCGTGCTGGCGTATGGTCTGGCCCTCGTGTGGGTCGCGACCGGATTCATTTTCCTTCTCGCCGGGATCCTCCATGCGCTCCGGGACATTCCTCTCTCGGATGCCGCCGCCCATGCGGTCGTCGGCGGCCTGGCTCTCGCCGCCGGAGGGATCCTCCTTCTGTGGATCCGCTCGACCCGCTCCCCTTGAGGTCGAGATCGCCTGGCGCTCGCGGCCGGGCGCCCGCGGAGTCGATCTAGCGGGGATCGAGCGTCGGAACCTCGAGGCGTTCCGGCTCCTTTCGAAGCGAGGCTAGATTCCGGACTCGCGGCTCGCATTGCAGACTCAGCGTCGACATCCGGCCCCAGTCGCCTCGAGAACAGGCGTCTTCCATCGAGCGGGCCAGCGCCAAGCATCCTTGACGCTCCCCTTCGAACGTCCCGGTGGGCTCCCAGAAGCCCTCGGGAGACAGCTTGGCCAGAGCGCCGACCAGCCGGACGCTCGGAGGCCGGAGATTCATGAAGGACGCCCCGTCATTCACCCGGTCCCGAATCGTTTTCAAGAGACGTTCCATCTCGGCGAGGACGGCAGCTTCGGTCTGTTCCGGCACGGAAGGTCCCCCGAATTCCTCCGAGGTCCACGACCGCGATCCCAGGCGAATGCTCACCCACGCCGAGGTCACCTCGGCGAGCTGGGAAGCGGGAAGGGAAGCGACGAAGCGGGAGCCCCGATGAGCCCGGCGAATCAGATCCCGAGGGTCCTGCGTCTGCTTCGGCTCCGGACCCCCTGGCCGCGGAGGCGCGGGAGCGTCCGCCCGAGGCTTCGGAACGTCTTCCTCCCGAGGACCTCTGCCGGACGAACCGTGCCAGAAGAGTTCGACCACCGCGGGGGAGCCGACCAGGCCCCGGAGGATCCCGATGTCCTCGCCATTGGCTCCGCCCGTCCAGGATTCCGGAGACACGCGAGCGAGGAGAACAGTGGCGCCGGTCCCGGAACGCCGGCGGATCGTGAGGCACGCGGCGGCGTCGTCGAGCTTCAGGGCGGAATTCCCGCGATCGATCAGGTAGACGCTCACGGTGCGTTGGGAGTCCATGCTTCCTTCCTGGGCCCGCCCGCTCCCGGCGAAGAGGGCGGTCAGGACGAGCGCGGGGAGACCGCTCCGGACGTGTCGGCTCAGGTTAGTCCGCATGGAAGCGCCCTCCACCTGCGGACGCCCGGCCGGCGATCCGGGACCGTTTTCGACGGGAACCGGAGGTCGTGCCTCGACGAGCGGATGGCTCCATCCGCGCCGGGGAAGGCCGCCCGTTTTCGGCCGCCCCGCCCCGTTGACGCAGCAGCCGGCGGATCACCCCGACCCCGACCGGCACGAAGACCGCGGCGCTGACGATCAAGACGGAGCGCAGGACCCGGACGCCCTTCGAAGGACGCCGGCGAATGTTCCAGAACATCACCATGGCGATAACCTCCCAACTGCGGACGCCGGAGCGAGCGACTCAGGAATGATGCCCATCCTCCCGAGTCATCCCCGCGAAAATAATGAGAAACGCGCTCGCGAACGCCAGTCCCATGATGAACTCGGCTTCCATTTCCATCATGGCCGGATACCTCCAAGGGGATAGAGCGCCCGGGACCCGCATCGTTACGGGGCCGATGCCGGGCGGAACCTAAGGGATCTGCATCAGCATCCGGACCGCGGTGATCAGGTAGGCCCCCTCCGCCCGGTCCAGAGTGCGGGCGATCGGGATCTGGCGGTCTTCCGTACAGACCAGGAGCCCCCGGCGTTCGCTCTGGAGACAGAGCAGTTCCCAGAGGGGCCTTCCTCTCCTGCGGCGACACCGCAACGTAGCGGTGGACACCTCGGCGCTCCGCCGGTCCCCCCTTCCATACTCCTCCTCGATGCCCCAGGGCCCCACCGACCGTCGCACCTGGAGTCCGTGATCGCGAAGGACCACGGTTTCGCACCCGAAGAGAATCCAGACCAGTCTTCCCGCGAGGAGGAGGCCGAGTCCCCCGGTGAACAGCAACGCTCCGCACACCATTTCGACCGGCCCGCCTCCCTTCCACCCGATTCCCCCGAGCGCCCAGGAAAAGACGCCGAGAACGAGGATCCCGGCGACGAGCAGCCCGATCACCACCGGACGCCTTCGGGTGCGGATCCGGATTCGCAGTTCCCGCGTCATCCGCTCGGGGTCGTCGGCCCGGCTGCAGGTGATGAGTTCCATGCCAATCCTGTGAAGATCGGTCGACCGATCTGTTATGCGACGATGAGTCTTCGAGAAGGGAGTAACAGATCGGACGCTTCGGGCTCTAGGTAGGACCGGTTCGGCCGCCCGATGAGGGAGCGGTCCCATCAGGGGAGATGAGAGGACGATCATCCCAGCCAGACATCCGGATGCTTGTTGCACCTCGCACGATCGTCGCACGCCGATCAGCAGGGTGCAGCGTGATCATTCATGTTCATTCATAAGGAGACTCCGACCATGCCTTCCGTCCTGACGGCTCGCCCGGGTGGTCCCCCCCCCAGTCCTTTGGAGCCGGTTGCCGAGCACCTGAAAGGGTGTTCGGTCATGACCTATTCCGAATCGCTCCTCTTCCGTCAACCCTGGGCTCGTCTGTTCCCGGCAGCGTCCCGCCCGGGCGGAAGCTTCGTTCCAGGACCCTTCGAGCTCGCGATCTTCCGGGCTCTCGAATGGCTCGCCATCGACGAGACCGTCGCTCGCGGCATTCCCTTCAGCAATCCCCTCGTCCTTCATCCCCGGGAGATCTGCGAGCGGCTCTGCTGGCGCACGACCATGCCCCGGCTCGAGGCCGTCGAAACGGGACTGGAGGCCCTCTCCCGCGTGCGGCTCCGGGGAGCCGGGGGAAGAACGGCATTCGGGCTTCTCGATTCCGTCGTCTCCGAATCCACAACCCCCAAGGGTGCGCGCTCGTACTGCCCCCGATATCGCATCCATTTCGATGCCCGTTTCGTCGACTCCATCAACGCCGGACACGTGGTCCCCGTCAATTGGGCCCTGTGGGTGGGCTTGGGGAAGGCGCCCGCCCGGCGGCTTCTGGAGGTTCTGGACGCGCTCGGATTCGGGAGCCAGGACGCGCCGTCCTGGACGATCGCGGTCGGCCTTCTGGAGGAGCGGCTTCCCCTGGAGCCGGAACTGGGAGCCGACCGCCGGCGCGAGATTCTCGACCAGGCCCACCAGCAGCTCATCCGCAAGGAGTATCTGGAGGCGGCCCTCCGCCTTCCGGGGGACCGGATCCGGTACCTTCCCGGACCCCTGCATGGCGTGATGCGCGGACGTCTCGGAGATCATCGGGACCGGCTGGTCCAGGCGGGCATCCGCTCGGGCTGGGCGCTCGCCCCCCGTCCCCTTCGGGGCGACCAGCGAGTCGGTCATCACATTCCCCGTCTTTGCTCATCACGATAGTGGCGTCGTCTCCCTGTCCTCGACGTTTCGTTGTGCCCGAAAGGAGAAGCCTATGCATTCCCCGAATCCTGCTGACCTGCCCGGCGCCGGACTTGGACGATCCGGGTTCGTCGCGTCGGAAAGCGTGTGGAGCAGCCGCACCCAATGGGGGGCGATCCTGGCGGGCTCCTTCGCCGGAATTGTCGTCGTCATCCTGATGGGAACCCTGGGGGCCGCGCTGGGAATCACGGCCGGGGCCATCGGAGTGGCCCAGACGGAGACGGCGACGGCCGACACGGCGGAAAAGGCCGCCTCGGCATTCACGATCGGAGCCGCCGTGTGGATCCTGCTCACCGCGCTCCTGACCGGCCTCATCGGCGGCTGGGCGCTCAACGCGACCGCCCGGCGCGATCGGCCCTATTCCTCGGTGCTGTTCGGCGGGCTGAGCTGGGCGGTGGGCCTCTGTGTCCTGCTGGCCGTGGCCTCCCCCGCGATCGGGGGAGCCGCGAGCGGAATCGGCACCGGCGCCGCCGCCGTCATGACCGGCCAGGCGGAGGGCTGGGGCGCCATGATTCCCCGCGTCCAAAAGGAGTCGCCCGCCCCGGCGCCCTCCTCCCGTAGCGACGCGGCTCCCGCGCAGCCGCGAACCCCGATGAGCGACCAGGAAAAAGCCCTCGCGAAGGATGCGGCCGAGAAGGCCAGTGCCGCGGCCTCGGGCGCCGCCTGGGTGCTCCTGGGCTCGCAGTTGATCAGCATCGCCGCGACGATCTTCGCCGCGGGGTGGAATCGTCACACGGGCGCGAGAGTCGTCACGGAAATCCGCCCGCGTCCCGCTCCCACCGCGTAGCCGACCGGAATCGCTCCACGGCCTCGGGCGGAGGACGCTCATCGTCCTCCGCCGGGGCCGTTTCCTTGTCCGAGGGCCGGGCCCACGGCGACGCGCGCGGCATCCCGCCTCGATCCCGAACCGAACACCAGCTGGCGGGGACCGTCTGCAGGAGAACCGCCCGGATCACTCCGCCAGATCGTCCGTCCCGGGAGTCGTTCCGGATTCCTTCAGGAGGAGCCTGTCGGGCGGAAGACCGGCGGCCGTCGATCGCAGGCCGTCGAAGCTTGCGGATCCGAGGGCCTCCCGACCCCCGGCCACGGCCGGGCCCAACCCGCGCTCGACCGCGGGCGGGCGGGGTGTTCCCGCCGCTTCGCGGAGGCCGTCGGAGCCTCCCAGATCCCGGGCCACCTGCTCCCACTCACCTTCCGCCGCCTCCAGGAGCGCCCGACTCTCGAGCGCCTCGGCCGCGCCATGACGATCGCCGATGTCCCGGACCATGGCGAGGCCCCGCGTTCCCGTGTCTCGGGCCAAGGCGGAGTTGCCGTCGAGCAGATGGAGCCGGCTCCGGGTTCGAAGGACCATCGCCCGTCCCCAGCGACTGCCCACGGTGGTCCACAGCGCGTCGGATTCGTCGAGCAGGAGCCCGGCGGGACGAAGCTGCCTCAAGAGCACCCGGGCCTCGGCCAGGAATCGAAGGCCGAAGGCCAGTCCATATTGGTTCGACACGCTCCGCCAATACGCGAGGCCTTCGTCGAGCGCCCGGATCGCCTGCTCCGGATCGTCCTGATCGATCCGGACGAGGCCGAGGATGTTCAGGGCATGGGCCATGAGCTGCGTATCCCCGAGGTCTCGCAGGCCGGCGAGCGCCTGGTCGAGCAGCGTCTCCGCCCGACGGCTCTCGCCGCGGCGGGCCAGGGCCCACGCGAGATTCGTCCGGACGTAGAGCGTGCCCCGCCGGTCTCCCAGCTCGTCTCGGAGGAGGCTGCTCTGCTCCAGGAGCGGCACGGCGGTGCGGAAGTCGCCCTGGTAGATCGAGGCCCACCCCAAATTATTGAGCGCGACCGCCTGGCCCCGCCGGTCGGCGGTCTGGCGCGACAGATCGAGAGATTCTTGCGAACACGCCCTGCCAAAAGGATGGTCCCCCTGCTGAAGGGCGACCCATCCGATGCTGGCGAGCGCGCCGGCGGTCCCCCGGGCGTCGCCCAGCTCGCGCCAGATGGAGAGGCTCTCTTCCAGGAGCGGCCGGGCGGACGCCATGTCGGAGATCTCGTGGATGAGGGTTCCCGCGCCATGGAGGACCCGAGCGCGCTCCCGAGTCCGCGCTTGGGCGCTGGGGAGGGAGAGCAGCGCCGTCAGCCGCTCCCGACCTTCGCGAAGATGGCCCCGCGCGACCCAGAACCGCCAGACGGCCGCGCCCAGGCGGAGCGCTTCGGGGATGCGTCCGGCCGAGATCGACCCGGCGAGGGCGGCGCGCACATTGTCGTGCTCCAGCTCCATCTGTTCGAGGGCGGCGCGCTGGGCATCCCCGGTCCACTGGGATTCGAGCCGCTCGGCCAGGGACCGGAAGTAGAATTCGTGGGCCCGTCGAGCGTCGTCGCCCTCCCGAGCCTCCTCGAGGCGTTCGAGCGCATACTCCCGAATCATCTCGAGCATCTGGTATCGCGGCTCGGGGCCGGCGGTCTCGAGCCTTCTCACCAGGCTCTGGTCGACGAGGGAGCCCAGGACCTCGATGGGATCGACCCCCGGCTCGCGGCAGAGGGCTTCGGCCGCGTCGAGGGTGAATCCGCCCCGCAGAACCCCCAGTCGGCGGAAGCTCTTCTGGTCCGGGGCGCTGAGAAGGCCGTAACTCCAATCGATCGCCTGGCGGAGCGTCTGATGGCGCATCGGCCGGTCGCTCCCGCCGCCCCGGAGCAGGTCGAGCCGGTTGCCCAGGCGGCCCAGGAGGGTCCTCGGCGGGAAAAGCTTGATCCGCGCGGCGGCAAGCTCGATCGCCAGGGGCAATCCTTCGAGCCGTTCGCAGATGCCGGCGACGGCGGCGGCATCGTCCCCCGAGGCCGAGAAGTGGGGAGTCACGGCCTGGGCCCGGAGGATGAAGAGTTCGGTCGCGCCATAGTGGGTGAGCGTGTCGGCGCTCGGGATCGTTCCGGGATCGGGAAGAGGAAGCGGGGGAACGGAAAATTCGTACTCTCCGTTCAGGCGGAGGGGCACGCGGCTCGTCACCAAGACGCGAAGGTCGGGGCACGAGGAGAGCAGTTCCGCGACCGCCGGGGCGGCCGCGACGACCTGCTCGAAATTGTCGAGGACCATGAGCGCCCGGCGGGGTTTGAGGAAGGTCCGCAGGGCCTCCGAGGCCGACCGGGACCGGTCTTCCGCCACCCCGAGCGCGGTCGCGATCTCGGCGATGACGAGCGCGGGATCCGAAAGCGCCGCGAGCGCGACGAAGTAGACGTCGGCGCCCCGGGCCGCGGCCGGTGCGGCCTCGGTCGCGAGCCTCGTCTTCCCAATGCCGGGCGGCCCCGTGAGCGTGACCAGGCGCGTGCGCCTCAGGAGATCCGCGACGGCCTCGAGCTCGGCGCGGCGCCCCACAAAACTCGAGAGCGCGACGGGGACGGGCACGGGCCTCGGCGCGGCGGGCGAGCTCGGGGAGTGGAGGATCTCCCCCAGATCGCGCGCGAGAGCCGCCGCATCCGGATAGCGCTGGGCGGGATCCTTCGAAAGGCAGCGGTTCACCACCGCCGCCAGCGCCTCGGGCACGTCGCGCCGGATCTCGGCCAGGGGCGGAGCGGGCCGGCCCACGATCGCCCCCCACAACGCGCCGTCGGTCTCTCCTTGGAAGGGGCGGCCGCCGGTCAGCATTTCAAAGAGCACAACGCCCAAGGACCACAGATCGGTCCGCCCGTCCACCGGGCGGGCCTGGAGCTGTTCCGGGGACATGTAGGCCAGCGTTCCCAGGGCCAGCCCCGTCTCCGTCAGGATCGAGCCTCCGCGTCGGGCCACGCCGAAGTCGAGGATCCGGAGGTCTCCCCGGTCGGTCACCATAAGATTCGCCGGCTTGATGTCCCGATGGATGACGGATGCTTCGTGGGCGCGTTCCAGGCCCTGGGCGACCTGGAGGGCGAGGCGGAGCGCCTGCGACACCGGCAGGGGCCCCTGCCGGATCAGCTCCTGCAAGGTCCGGCCCGGCACGTAGGCCATCGCGATGTAGGGATGGCCGTCCGGGGTGGTGTCGACTTCGTAAATGGTGCAGATGTTCGGATGATCGAGCGCGGAGGCGGCACGGGCTTCGTTCATGAAGCGCGAGTGGGCCTCGGAGTCGGCGAGGATATGGGGAGGCAGGAACTTGAGGGCCACGGCTCGGTCGAGCCGTCGATCATGGGCTTTGTAGACGACGCCCATGCCCCCGCCGCCCAGCCGCTCCTGGATGTCGTAGCGGGGAAGGCTCCGGCCCACCCACGGATCGCGCGGCGGCGGCGCGGAGGTGCGAACGAAGGCCTCCTCGAGAGATCCGAGAATCCGGGACCCTCCGGTATCGGCATCGAGGAGCGTCTCGAGCTCCGTCCGGAGCGCCGGGTCGTCGCGGCCCACGTCGGCCAGTCGTTCCGCGCGGGCCGACGGGGCGAGCGGAACGAGGAGGTCGAACAGTCGTCGGACTTCGCTCGGACGACGTTCCGGATCACCCATCGATCGTCGCGCTCCATTCGCGGGCCAGCCAGGCTCGGCCGAACCGCAGGTCGCGTTCCAGGGTGGCCAGCGACACCCCCAGCGCCCGGGCGGCGTCTTCGTTCGACAGCCCGCCGAAATAGACCTGTTCGATGGCCTGGGCCGGACGCGGATGGACCGTGGCCATGCGGTCGAGGCACTCATCCAGGCGGCACATCGTCTCCGCCCGCTCGTCCGTCAGCCCCAGGGGATTGGAGAGATCCACCCGCTGGGCGTCTCCTCCACGTTTCGCCGCCTGTTTCCGGCGCGCGTGGTCGACCAGGACCCGGCGCATGATCGTGGACGCCATCGCCAGGAAATGGCCCCGATCCATCCAGTCGATCTGGTTCACCTGGAGGAGCCGCAAATAAACCTCGTGGACGAGACCGTGGGTGTCCAGGGTGTGCCCCTTGGCTTCCTGCCGGAGGCGCCCCCGGGCCATGCGGAGGAGTTCGTCGTACAGGAGCGGGACCAGACGGTCCATGGCTCCCGGCTCTCCGGCGTTGAGGGCGGCGAGCAGTCGAGTCACCTCGGCCGTGTCCATGCTGGGCCCGAGGATAGCACACCGGCTTCCCGCCGATCAATTGCGCCGAACGGTCGATTCGTGAGGGGCGGCCGAACGGACGCGCGCCTAATAGGATGAGAACCCTATTAGGAGAACGGACATGACACAGACGCTAAGAGTGGTGGACGGGGCGAAACTCGATGTGTTCCTGGGCCGCGCGGTCTCGGACATGGCGGCCTGCATGGCGGGAGTGACCCTGATTCTGGGCCACAAGCTCGGGCTGTACCGGGCGATGGCGGGAGCGGGTCCGCTCTCGTCGGAGACGCTCGCCCAGAAGACCGGCATCCGCGAGAGGTACGTCCGGGAATGGCTCGCGGCCCAGGCGGCCGGAGGCTACGTCCTCTATGATGCGGCGGCGAAGACCTACGAATTGCCCCCCGAGCAGGCATTCGTGCTCGCGGACGCGGGGAGCCCGGCGTACCTTCCCCCCGCCTACGAGATCGTCTCCAGCATGTGGCATGACGAGGAGCGTCTCGCCGACGTCTTCCGGAACGGCCGGGGATTTCCCTGGGGAGAGCATCATCACCGCCTCTTTCACGGCACGGAGGCGTTCTTCAAAACCGGGTACAAGGCGAATCTCGTCGCCTCGTGGCTTCCCGCGCTCGACGGCGTCGAAGCGAAGCTGCGGGCCGGCGCACGCTGTGCGGACGTGGGCTGCGGCCACGGCGCCTCGACGATCCTGATGGCCCAAGCCTTTCCGAAGTCCCACTTCAGGGGCTACGATGCCCATCCGGCCTCGATCGAGACGGCGCGTGCTCGGGCCAAGGAGGCGGAGGTCCACGATCGCGTGACCTTCGAAGCCGCGAAGGCCCAGACGTATCCGGGGTCGCAGTTCGACCTGATCTGCTTCTTCGACTGCCTGCACGATATGGGGGATCCGGTCGGGGCCGCGCGTCATGCCCTCCAGGCCCTGAAACCCGACGGCACGGTCCTCCTGGTCGAGCCGTTTGCAGGAAATCGGGTGGAGGAGAATCTCCATCCGGTCGGTCGGCTGTTCTACTCCGCGTCGGTGGCCTTGTGCGTGCCGAATTCGCTCTCCGAGGAGTGCGGAGCGGGTTTGGGTGCCCAGGCGGGCGAGGAGCGCCTCGGATCGATCCTCAAGGAGGCCGGCTTCACCCGGTTCCGCCGCGCGGCGACGACGCCCTTCAATTTGGTCCTCGAAGCGCGGCCTTGAGGCGGGTGGATCCTGACGATGAGCGGGCCGGCGTTCCGAAAGGACCGCCGGCCTGCTTCACCCCCGGGAAAGCGGATCCCACGCGATCCCTGATGAGGCGAACTCGACCTCGTCCCGCGGACGCTCCGGCACGGTCGACGGAGACGGAGCCCCTGGGACAGCCCCACGACCGCTATCGGAGACCTGAAGGAGAGCTATAGAGGAGGCCGTTTGCCGGCGGAGACGCCCACCAGCAGCGAAATCGCAAAGGCGGCAAGAAACAGGATGAAAATGAATTTCGCGATTCCCGCCGCGCCCGCCGCGATTCCCCCGAAGCCGAAGACCGCCGCCACGATGGCGACGATGAAGAACGCCAACGCCCAGCTGAGCATAAGGTCATCTCCTAACGCGCGGACCCTGATGCCGCACGACCGAGGGTGATCCCGGCGAAGGGAGAAGTGTTACGGCCAAGCGGCCGGGGCGAAGGAGGAAAGGGGCGCGACGACCGGGAGGGGAGCGAAGGTCCGCGACTCTAGTGATGCGGTCGAGACACTCCGGGAGCGCTTTCCCCCAAGCGATCGGCCTGCTCGGAGCAGTACGCTTTCAGGAACGGCACGCGCTCGCCGGCCCGGCGGTAAAGGGCGATGGCTTCCGGGACGCGGCCCTCCTTCACCAAGGTGCGCGCGCGCAGGAACTCGCGACAATACTCCCGCGCGGATTCGAGCTCGCGTTTCCGGGACGGGCCGGCGCCGTCCTCCGCGTTCTCGAGGGCGCGGTCGGCGGCGTCCCAATCCTGACGGTGGATCGCCTCCTGGGCCAGCCGTTCCCATTCCGAGCGGCGGGCCTCCTTCTCTCGGGCGATCACCGTCCGGGCTTCCGGACCATTCGGCCCTTCCTGCCGCCGGGCGAGCTCGAGAGCCGCATCATAATCGCCCAGCCCCAGGAGGAGCGCAAGGTCCGGCGGCGGCGGGGCCGCGGCCGGCGATCGGCGGCCGACGGCCAGGACCACGATGAGAGCGCCGACCAGCATGAGCCCGAAGAGCGCCACTTTCGGCGCCAGCTCGCGCGCTTTCGCCCGGAGGCGTTCCCGCCGCGTGCTCGGCGCGGCTGGCGGACGACCGGCGGGAGTCCGCGGCGGAGCGTCAGCGCTGACGCTCATCGATTCCCGGGCCTTCTCGATCGCCGCGAGGAGGTCTTCGGGGCGCTGGTAGCGTCGTTCCGGCTTCTTCTCCAGGCACTTCTCGATGATCCCCCGGACCGCCGCTGGAATCTCCGGGGCTCCCTGCAGGTTCCCCAGGGCGGGAGGAGAGGAGTGGACATGCTGGTAGACGACGAAGGTGAAGGATCCGTCGGACTTGAAGGGAGGCTTCCCCATGAGCAGTTCGAAGAGCACGACGCCCAGGGAGTAGATGTCGGATCGGACATCCACGGGCATGCCCATGCCCTGTTCGGGCGAAATGTATTCGGCCGTTCCGGCGATGAGCCGCGAATCGGACTTCCGGATTCTCAGGCTCTTGGCGAGTCCGAAATCGGCCACCTTGACGCTGCCGTCCGCGGTGAGCAGGATGTTCGACGGCTTGATGTCGCGGTGGACGATCCGGAATTTCCAGGCCGCGCCGAGGGCCCGGGCCACCCCTTCGGCGATGTGGAGCACCTCGAGCGAGCCGAAGCGATGGATCTCCCGCAGGCGCGAGGCGACGTCTTTCCCCTCCACGAGCTCCATCGCGTAGAACAGCCGGCCGTGCCAGGTTCCCGTCCCGAAGACCTGGACGACGTTGGGATGGTTCACCTGGGCGAGGAGTTCCGCTTCGTGGCGGAATCGTTGGACGAACTCGGGGCTCGCCGTGAAGGCGTCCCGGATGACCTTGACCGCGACCGGACGTCCCAGCGAATGCTGGCGCGCGCGGTAGAGGATGCCCATCCCCCCCTCGCCGATCACCTGGTCTTCGTAGATGTCGAAATCTCCCGGTTCGTCGGGCGGCAACCCCGGAAGGGCCGGGCTGGACCCCTGTTGCCGACGGACGGCCTCGAGATCCTCGAGAAGCTCCTGAGGCGTCTGATACCGGTCCGACGGCGCTTTCGCGAGGCAGCGCATGACGACGCGTTCCAGCTCCCGCGGAATGAAGGAGCCGAGCTCGCGCGGCGCCACGGGCTCGACGTGCAGGAGCTGATAGTGAAAGGAGGTCGTCGAGTCGTACCCTTCGAACGGAAGCGTCCGGGTGGAGAGCTCGTAGAGCATCACGCCGAGCGAATAGAGCTCCGAGCGGATGTCCGGAGGATCGCCGTAGACCAGCTCGGGCGCGACATAGCGGCCCTGGACGCGGACGATGGAGACGCCCGTCGACTCCGCGATCGCCCCGGCCAGGCCCAGCTCGGCGATCCGGACCGCGCCGCCGGCCGTCAGGAAGACGGCGCTCGGCTTGATCCCCGAGGGAACCAGGCCGTTCTTCCAGGCGGCGTTCAACCCTTCGACGATTCCTTCGGCGACCTGGATGATCTCGTCGGTGGTGAAGCGGTGCGCCTGAGCGGTGCAGTCCGCGAGGCTTTCGCCGGCAATCAGCTCCATCGCATAAAAGAGCTTCTCGCCCCAGAAGCCCGACCCGAGAAGCGGGACGGCGCCCGAGGAGTCGAGCGGCGACAGCTGCGACGCGTAACGGCGAAGCCGGTCGGCCAGTGCCGGGGCGGCCGCGGCGACCGCCGGGGTCAGGAGCCGGATTGCGACGCTGCGGCCGGTCGACCGCTGGCGCCCCCGGTAGAGAGGGCCCAGGGTTCCGCGCCCCAGAATCTTCTGGTCGGACAGTTCGAGATCCGAGTCGTCCACCAGCATCAGAGAGGGAGTCATGATGCGTTCGACCTCACCAATGAGCCTCGGCGATGGATGATAGGAGACCGGGAAACGCCCGTCAAGACGCCGGATTTGCCGGCGTTCACGATGGAATCGGAAGCGGCGGCCGTCCCCGCTCCGGACCTGTCTCGGCTGGAAGCTTCCTCCATAACGCCGGGGCTCGTTCCACGTCTACATGGAACCACAGGGCACCGAATTGAAACGTGAATCCTCCGTTTCCGCGCCGGACGGAGGATTGAAGGAGGCGGCATCATGGTCCCGACCCCGCGCCGCGCCCGCCGCCCTGGAGCGGCTCCGCGTCCGGGCCCCCTCCTCCGACCACTGCTCTCCCCCGATCGGCAAAGCGACGTGCCTGGCTGAGTCCGCTCGGCGATTCTTGGAGTACCTCTCCATGTTCACCCTGAAGGATCTGATGAGCCGGAACGTCCAATGGGCCAGTCCGGAAGACGCCCTCCGGGATGTCGCCAAGAAGATGGATGTCCTCAATGTCAGCGATCTCCCCGTCTGCGAAGAAGGACGCCTCGTCGGGATCCTCTCCCGAAGCCGGGTCGTCTCCCTGGGACGGACGCAGGACCCCAAGTCCAGTCCTCTCAAGGCCCGCGAAGCGATGCTGAGCGAGGTCACCTTCGGGGCGGCGACCCTGGACGTCAAGACCGCGATTCGCATCATGCGGGAGAAGAAACTCCGGACCATGCCGGTGGTCGACGAGGGTCATCGGCTGATCGGGATCTTTCAGATGGGGCTTTAGCCCTATCCCCCTCCAGACCGCGGGCCCCCGAAAAGGGATGGGGCCAAGCCGCCGCTTCGAAGAGCGCCGGCTTGGCCCCAAGAGAGAGAGGGTCGGGTTAGGTTCGGGCGGCCCCCCCGGGACCAACGGACCTCTTCCGTTACTCCCTCGGGATACCGCATTCTTACAGAGCCGGAGCCCCGCCCAATGTTGCGCGAGATCTCGACCGGAGCTGCCGATTTTCGAGCCTAGACCGGAGGGAGCGACAGCGGCCGATCCCGCAGGACGAGAAGCACGGTGGTGGCATTGAGAGACCGGGGCTCATAGAGCAGCACCGGCCGTTCGGCCTGATGGAGGATCTGGTGCCACGGCCGTTCGTGCCCGGCGCCTTCCCTCGCGGCCGCCACG
>Ga0070731_10000981_pt1 | contig 32048 bp, 41 predicted proteins | sample Coa_R1_2_FD_66448 | JGI IMG/M metagenome (GOLD analysis project Ga0070731, IMG submission 66448) | Surface soil microbial communities from Centralia Pennsylvania, which are recovering from an underground coalmine fire - Coalmine... | ecosystem: Environmental > Terrestrial > Soil > Unclassified ... | reverse complement strand
ATGATGCCGCGGCCCGCGGTCATCCACTGCACCGCGCCGCTTTTCAGGTCGCCGCGGTTGCCGAGGTGGTCCTCATGCAGCATGTGGCCGTCGAGCAGGTAGGTCACCGTCTCGAAACCGCGGTGCGGATGCGACGGAAAGCCGGCCACGTAGTCGTCCGGGTTCTCCGAGGAAAACGCATCGAGCATCAGGAACGGGTCCAGACGCAGGTGGTTTCCGCTGCCCAGGCTGCGAATGAGCTTCACGCCCGCGCCGTCGGAGGCGGGCCGGCCCTGGATGATCTGTTGAATCTTTCTGGTCGTCATGGCAAGGCTCCTTATGCGTAGGCAGGGACCAGGCGCTCGATGTCCGTGCGCGCTTTGGCGAGCGCGGCATTGCGGCTGGTCTCGCTGATTGCCAGTCCTTCAGCATAAACGAACTCGATGTCCGTGATGCCGAGGAAGGCGAAGAAATCCCGCACGTAGGCGGTCTGCGTGTCGCGCGGCGTGCCGGCGTATATTCCGCCGCGCGCGGGGAGGACGTAGATCTTCTTGCCGGTCAGCAGTCCCACCGGCCCGTTCGCCGTGTAGTTGAACGTCACGCCGGCGCGCGCGACGTGATCGAACCAGGCCTTGAGCGTGGAGGGCACGCCGAAGTTGTACATCGGCAGTCCGAGCACGATGACGTCCGCCTGCTTCAGCTCGCCGATGAGCTGGTCCGAGTATGCGACGAACGCGTCCTGCTTCAACGTGCGAGATTCCGGTTTGGCGATGAAAGCGCCGAACCGTTCCGCATCGAGATGCGGCACCGGGTCGCGGGCAAGGTCGCGGACGATCAACTTCTCGCCGCTGCGGATCGCGGCGACGAAATCGTTCGCGAGGCGGGTGGATTGGCCCTCGTTGGAGAGGATGCTTGCGTTCACTTGGAGGATGGTTTTCATGCACTCATTAAACTATTGGACTGACAGATGATAAATAGAGAAAATATGCCTAATTCAATCTAATAAATGGATATATGGACGTCACGCTGGATCAATGGAAAGCGCTAATTTCTGTTGTCGAATCAGGAGGTTATGAGAAAGCCGCCGAGGCGCTGGACAAGAGCCAGTCTTCGGTGACCTACGCCGTGCAGAAGCTGCAGTCCCAGCTAGGGGTGAAAGCGTTTGAAGTGAAGGGACGCAGGGCGATGCTGACGCCGACTGGCGAGTTCCTGTACAGGAGGGCGCGCGCGCTGGTGGAGGAAGCCGCTGCGACGGAGCGCGCTGCGCGCAAGCTTTCGGCGGGCTGGGAAGCGGAGATCGGCATCGCGGTTGAAGTTGCATTCCCGACCTGGCTGCTGCTGCAATGCCTCGATCGCTTCGGCGCCGAGAGCCCGCAGACTCGCATCGAAGTGATCGAATCCGTCCTCGGCGGCACATCGGAGGCGCTGTTGCAGGGGCAGGCCGCGCTCGCGATCACTGTAATGGTGCCGCAGGGATTTCTCGGCGACCTGCTGATGCCGATACGGTTTCTGCCTGCGGCACATCCGGACCATCCGCTGCACAAGCTCGGCCGCCCGGTGACGATGGAGGACTTGCGCGCGCAGCGCCAGCTGGTGATCCGCGAATCGGGCCTGAAGCGCGCCACGAAGCCGCGCCTCGAGGCGGCGCAGCGCTGGACGGTGAGCCACATGACGACTTCGATAGAGGCGGCGAGCAGGGGCTACGGCTACGGCTGGTACCCGGAATACCGGATTCGCGACCAGATCGCGGCGGGGACGCTGAAAGCCCTGCCGCTGCGCGAAGGCAGCGAAAGCGTCGCGCAGCTCTACCTGGTGTTCGCCGACCGGGACGCGGCGGGGCCCGGCACCCTGCGGCTTGCGGCTATCATTCGCGAGATGGCCGAAGCGGCCTGCGTCAAGGAGAGAGGGCGGCGATGAAATCATGGTTTATCGCGAGCGGCAAGGACAGCACCACGCTCGAGCTGCGGGATGTTGCGGTGCCCGAGCCCAAGACGGGCGAGATCCTGGCGCGCGTGAAAGCCGCGGGCCTGAACCGCGGCGAATTCATCGCCGGGCACGGCTTGTCCGGCGGCGGCGCGAAAGCCGCGGGCATCGAGTCGGCGGGCGAGGTGGTCAAAGTGGGCGACGGCGTGAAGGGCTTCAAGGCGGGCGACCGCATCATGGGGCGCTCGTCGCACGCGTTCTCGGAGTTCTCCATGTTCCGTGTCGGCGACGCCATCCGCATGCCGGCCAGGCTTGCCTGGGAGGAGGCGGCGGGCGCGGGCATCGCTTACCTCACGGCCTACGACATGCTCTGGCCGGGAGGGGAACTGAAATCCGGCGAGTGGCTGCTGGTCGCCGGCGCTTCGGCGGGCGTGGGCGTGGCCTCGGTGCAACTCGGCAAGCTGATCGGCGCGAAGGTGATAGGCACGTCGGGCTCGGCTGAAAAACTGAAAAAGCTGACCGCGCTAGGCATGGACCTCGCGCTGCAGAACAGGAACGGCGGTTTCGCCGACCAGGTGATGGCCGCTACCGGCGGCAGGGGCGTCGACGTGGTGGTGAACAACGTCGGCGGCAGCGTGTTCGCCGAATGCATACGGGTGATGGCCTACAAGGGCCGCCTCGCCACCGTCGGCTACGTGGATGGCGTGGTGAAGGCGGAACTCGACATCCTCGCGCTGCATTCCAGGCGCCTGCGGCTCTACGGCGTGTCGAACAAGATGCGCAGCGCCGCCGAAGTCGCCGAGGGAGTGCGCGGCTTCGAACGCGACGTGCTGCCCGCGATCGCGAGCGGCTACCTGCGCCCGGTGGTGGACAAGGTATATCCTTTCGCCGAGCTGCCTCAGGCCAAGGCGTACATGGAGTCCAACGCGCACCTCGGGAAAATCATCCTGCGCGCCTGAACTGATGCATTGCGACAGCTTCGCGCAAGATTCCGTAAACATTTCGTTACCAATTTCCTGCGATCGGAAATATTCCGGCGCAGGGGAAAGGCTAAGCTGAGGTCATCATGATCGCTTCACACAGGTTACTGTTCGCCGGCGTCGCTGCCGCGCTCTTCGCCGGTGCTGCCCACGCGCAGCCGCATTACGGCTCTCCGCATTGGGCCTACGACGACCGCTACCACCACCATCACTACTATCCTGCCGTCGGCTACGGCGTCCCCGTGCTGCCGGCCGGCTACCTCACGGTGACATTCGGCGGCAGCCGCCTCTATTTCCACGGCGGCGTCTGGTTTCGCGCCGCCGGGCCGTCCTACGTGGTCGTCCGGCCGCCGATCGGCGTAGTGGTGCCGGTGCTGCCGCCCGATTACACGATGGTCTATTTCGGACGGGCGCCGTACTACTACGCCAACGAAGTCTATTACTCCGCTATTCCTGGTGGCGCCGGATACGCCGTGGTCGCGCCTCCCCCGGGTACCGAGCCGACCATGGCGCAGCCTGTTCCTCCCCCCGAGTTGCCCCCGCAACCCGGACAGGCTCCGGTCTCGGTTGCCCAACCTCCCGCCGGCAATTGGTACTTCTGCGAGTCGGCGAAGGCCTACTACCCGTACGTGTCCGAGTGCAAGGAAGGCTGGCGGCAGGTGCCGGCCAGCCCGCCCCGCTAGCGCGCGGCGCGCAGCCGCTCGCGCACCAGCGCGATGTGGCCGCGCAGCGCGTAGAGTTGGTCGGTGTAGGCGAGCGGCACTGCGATGCGCTCGGCCTTCGCGTCCAGCTTCTCGAGCTGTTCGAGCAACTTCGCCGCGTTAGCGGCCTTGCCGGCCATGTCCTCCTCAATCTGGCGCAGGTCCCGGTACCAGCGGAAGATGCGCGAGCGGATGCGGAACTGGTAGAGCGGCGGCAGCACGCGTCCGAGCGGGATCAGGATGACGGCGATCGAAAACAGCGCCACCCACATGCGGTCGACCAGGTTGGCGAGCCAGAACGGCAGGTAGCGCTGCAGCAGCGGCGGGCCGGTGCGGTAGTAGCGCTCGGCATCGCGCGCCAGCGGGAATTCGCTTTGCAGCGCCATCGGGAACTGGCCATCGCGCGCGATCCAGCCGCCGTGGCTGTGGATGCGGCTCGCGGCCTGGACCAGCAGCTGGATCAGCGCCGGATGCAGGTCTTCGCGCGCCACCAGCGAGCAGGTAGCCGCCACCAGCACTATGTCGCGCGGCGGTACGTTGCGCGAAAGGTCGACCACGCCGCGCGGCAGCGTCACGGGGCTGAGAAAGCTGTAGCGCCGCGCGTACGCCTCCGCCTGCGCGAATTCGTACAGGCGGATGCCGGGGGTTTGCAGCAGCATCTGCACCAGCTGCGATTCGGGTGCTGACACGATCGCTACGGCATCCAGCGAGCCGTCCAGCAGCGCGACGACCGAGGGAACGAGGTCCAGGCTGGCGCCCTGGATGTCGCTCTTGTCCATGAGGTTGGCGCGCAGCAGCCGGCCCATGATTCCCGGGATGCCGCTGCCGCGTGTACCGATGTTGACGCGCATGCCGCGGAACTGCGACAGGTCGTTGATGACGCCTTCCCGGCTTATCTTTTTCGCCGCGTCCTGGCGATAGAAGATCCAGACCGGTTCGTAGAACATGCTGCCGAGCGAGATTAGCGGCAGTTGCTGCTGCTCCTCTTCCTGTGTGCGCAGGGTTTCGCTCGCGCCGCCCTGGACGAAGGCAACCTGCACATCTTCCTTCGGGTCCTGCAGCAGGCGCAGATTCTCGCGCGATCCCGCAGTGGCGCGCAGCACGACGTCGATGCCGTAGGGTTTGAGTTCCTCCGCGTAGCGTTTGCCGAAGGCAGCATAGGCGCCCTGGTCCGGGCCGGTGGCGAGCACCACGCGCTTGGGCGGCGTCGGCTTGAGCAGGACATAGGCGCCGCAAAGCAGGCCGAGCGTGAGCAGGATGAACGGACCCGTCGTGACAAGGAGGTCGCGGGCCGAGAGCAATGTGTCGCGGATGGTGCGGCGCATGATGGAAATATACCTGCACAGGTCTAAGCTGCGCCACCATGCCCGAGGAGCTCGCCCCGTTCAAGGACGCGGACCTCGCCGACGTCGCGCACTATCTCGCGCGGCTGCCCGCAAAAACAAAGTGAAATTCAGTATTCCAGAAAGCGAAATCGACATCACCGCCGTTCGCTCGGCCGGCGCCGGAGGGCAAAACGTCAACAAGGTGTCGAGCGCGGTGCACCTGCGCTTCGATGTCGCGGCCTCCTCGCTGCCCGGCGCCGTGAAGGCGCGCCTGCTCGGGCTGAAGGATCACCGTATCACGCGCGACGGCGTGGTGGTGATCAAGTCGCAGCAGCACCGCAGCCAGGACATGAACCGGGGCGAGGCGCTGCGGCGCCTGCACGAGATGGTGGAAAGCGCGACGCACGTGCCGAAAATGCGCAGGGCGACCAAGCCGACGCGGGCGTCGAAGAAACGGCGCCTCGAGGGCAAGATCCGGCGCGGCCGGATCAAGGCGCTGCGCGGCCGGGTAGGACCGGAAAGTTAGTAGCGCTTGCCCGTGTTGAACTCGCCCTTGAGGCGCGCGACCTGACGCCTGAGAAGTTCGAGTTCGGCGCGCGCGGCGTCTGCTTCGCGCATCACCGGATCGTCGGCGGCCGGCTTCAGGCTCGCGATCTGTGCGTGGGCGACGCGGAAGCGCTCGTTGGCTGCGTTCCATCGCTCCACCAGCTGCTGCTCCTGATCCCGCCATGCTTTGCGCTTGTCCATGGGCTTCCTTGAGGTGGATAAAAAAGCCCGGTTTCCCGGGCTTCGATATTTTCCGGCGCCATGCTCAGCCGTCTTCCGGCCGGCCGGAGGGCGGAATCGAGATCCCGGCCGGGATGTCCTCGCGCGGCATGCCGTGGTGCACGTCGATCGCCGGTTGCGGAGGCGTGCTGCCCTTTTTCGGGCGGCCGGGGCGGTAGAACACCTGAAAAGGCTTGAGGGGCGGAACCACCGGCGGCCGCTCGAGGTATCGGCAATCCGATTCGGTCGGCATGCTCGCCATGGCGCCGACGCGGCGGCCGCTGACGAAAACGGTGTAGCGCAGCATGTGCGCCGAACCCGGGATTGGCTGGGCGATGATCTCGTATTTGCCCAGCATGAAGCGCCTGCGCTCCTGGCGGCCAGGATGTTCGCGCACCGCGCCGCGAACTTGCTCAGGCAACTTTGACTTCCTTCTTTGCCTTGGCGATTTTGGCGGTGCGGGCCGCGGCGGTCTTGGTCTTGGCCTTCACGCTGAGAACCTCGTCGCACAGCGCGACGACTTCCGGTTCGCTCAGCCGTTCCGCGTTGGCGCGCAACTGCTTCACTTCCGGCTTGCTCAGTGTTTGGATTCGGTCTTTGGTCCAGTCCAGCGCGGCGCGTCCCATGTGACCGCTATTATAGCGCCCCGGGTGGGTGCAGGTCTATGTTTTTTTTGATTTATTTAGAGAAGAATCGAGCTCCGGGTAGTGCCGGAAAATGCCCTGCCGATTGAACGCGATGCGCCGTTTCGAGGCGAGGTAGGCGGCGATGCGCGGGCGCGCGGCGACCCTGGCATGGAGCGCGTCCAGCAGGGGGTAGCGGGGCGCAAGGCTGGTGCAGGCACGCGGAAAGGAATAGCGCAGGCCGGCGACCATCTGGAACAGCGACAAATCGACATAGGAAACGGCCTTGCCGAGCACGTAACCGCCCCGGTTACGCTGCAGCACGGCCTCGAAGTAATCGAGGTATTTCGGCAGCCGCACGGCAAGGAAGTCGGCGGCGCGGCGCCGCGCCTCGCGCTTCTGCTCCTCGTAATACAGCCCCGAACCGATCGGGTGGTGTACGTCGTGAACCTCGACCAGCCAGTCGGCGATCGTCAGCTGAAGCTGGTGTAACCACAGGCGGCCGGATTCGCCCTTTGGCGCCAGGCGGAGGCGCGGTCCGAGGAAATGCAGGATGTTCGAGGTCTGCGCCACCACGTCCCTGCCGGCGACGATATAGGGCATTGCGAAAGGAGGCCGCTTCAAATCCGCAAAGGAGGGACTCCCGGAACGGCGCAGCACATCCACATAGTCCGCTCCGGCGTCCTCCAGCGCGAGCCGGACGAATTCGCCGCGGCCCTGGATCCCGGGCCAGTAGTAGAGCCGGATTTTCATCCCGCCGTCGGGCTCAGAACGGGTTGTAGGTTTTCTTCGGCGTGTAGTGCATGTATCCGACGCTCGCGCCGGCGCGCAGGCCGACGCCGAGGCGGATCGGCGCGAGGACGATATTGCCGCGCTGCTGGTAGTTGATGCCGGCGCCGCCCACGTAATAGAAGCTGCCGTCGACCCCGGGGAAGCGCCGGAAAATCGAGCCCGGCTTCGGCAGGTGGTAGACGAGCACGAACACCTTGGACGCGTTGGCGCCCAGGTCGAAGCCGATCGAGGGCCCCGTCCACCACACGGGGCGGCTCCCGGCGGTCTTCATCATCAGCGTGCCGTTGCCGTAACGCAGCCCGACGGTGATCGCGCCGGCGGCTTCCTCGCCCTTGATGTAGCCGTTGGGCCGGCCCTGTTCCTTGAACGCTTTCTCGATCACCTTGCCCAGGCCCTCGGCGCCCTTGCCGAAGAACTCCTCGGCGTCCTTCAGCACCGTGTCCTGGTCGTATGTGCCGTCGTCGGCTTTCTTGTCCTGGTCGTCGCCCGCAAGCGACAGCGCCGGCGTCAGCAGGGCAGCGAATGCGAGCAGCAGCAGGCGCTTTTTCATGCCATTACTTTACCCCAGCCAGGCGAGGGCGGATTCCACGTCGGGGAAGTTTTTCACGCTCAGGCCCCGATTCGCGGCGACGACGTCGATCATGTGGTTCGCCTCGAGGAAGCCCGGGGTGTGGTGCACCAGCGCGATCCGGTGCCGCGGCGTCGCGCCCAGCACGGGCAGCTTGTCGATGAGGTGGAACTGGCTGACGCCCGACAGCGGCACCTTCTGCTTCAATTCGAGCAGGATACGGGTGAGCCCCAGCCGGTTGGCCTCGGCCAGGATTGCGGCGCAGATATGCGACGGCGGCTGTTGCGATTCGCGGCCCCAGGCGCTGGCCCGCAGTAGATCGCCGTCGGCAGTAATCGTATATTCCATATACCTTCTGGTTTCCGTTCCGCAAAAAAGTCCGCGAGACTACGCAGCGAAGCTTTAGGAGTCAAGTGAATCGGTCAATTCCTTTCCGTTTGCGGGTGGCCGACGACGCCATCGCCGACCTGAAGCAGCGCCTCGCGCGCACGCGCTGGCCGGACGAAGCGCCGTTTGAAACGTGGACGACCGGGACCAGCCTTGCCTACATGCAGGAACTGGTCCGCTACTGGCGGGACGGTTTCGACTGGCGCGCCGCCGAGGCCAGGCTGAACGCACTGCCGCAGTTCACTGCCAGGGTCAGGGACACCGACCTGCATTTCATCCATGCGCCGGGCAGGGGAAAGGACTCGATGCCGCTGCTGCTGTCGCACGGCTGGCCGGGCTCCGTCTTCGAATTCCTGAAAATCATCCCGCTGTTGCAGGAGCGCTTCACCGTGGTCGCGCCTTCGCTGCCGGGCTACGGCTTGTCGTTCAGGCCCGGGCAGGCGCGATTAGGTTCCGAGGACATGGCCGAAATTTTCGCCGAACTGATGACGGGCGTTCTGGGCTACGAGCGCTTCGGCTGCCAGGGCGGCGACTGGGGCGCATCCATCAGTTCCGTGCTCGGCTACCGTTACCCGGAACGGTTGACGGGCATTCATTTGAACCTGCTGGTGGTGCGTCGCGACCCGAAGACGGTGCAGGACAAAAAATTCCTGGACCAGTTGAACGCGTTTCTCAAGGAAGAAACCGGCTACCAGGCGATCCAGGGCACCAAGCCGCAGACGCTGGCCTACGGCCTCACCGATTCGCCGGCCGGCCTCGCGGCATGGATCGTCGAAAAATTCAGGGCCTGGAGCGACTGCGGCGGCAATCCGGAGAACGCCATCTCGCGCGACGAGATGCTGGCCAATATTTCGCTGTACTGGTTCACGGGGGCCATCGGCTCATCGTTCTGGCCGTACTACGCGCGCCTGCACGGCGGCTGGCCGATCCCGGAGGGCAAAACCATCGACGTGCCGGTGGGCTATGCCGAATTCCCGAAAGAGATCCTGTCGCCGCCGCGCTCGCTGGCGGAAAAAACCTACACCGACATCCGGCGCTGGAGCGTGATGGCCAAAGGCGGGCACTTCGCCGCGCTGGAGCAGCCCGAAGCGCTGGCGCGCGAGGTTACGGAGTTCTTCCGACCGCTGCGCTAGGGCGCGAGCAGCGAGAAGAAGGTGGTGCCCCTGCCGGGCGAGATGAGCTATGGCTTCTTTGGTTCGGGGTGGATGTTGTCCACCCAGTGGACCTGCTCGGGTTTTTCCGCCACGGGAATGTCTAGGTTCACCACCACCGGTTCCTGGCCGCTGCGCACCAGCACGCAGGAAAGCGGATCATCGTCGCTGGCATTGATTTCCTGGTGCGGCACGAAGGGCGGCACGTAGATGAAATCGCCCGGGCCCGCCTCGGCGACGAACTGGAGCTGCTCGCCCCAGCGCATGCGCGCCTTGCCGCTGACCACGTAGATCACGCTCTCCACGGGACCGTGGTGGTGCGCGCCGGTCTTGGCCTTGGGATGGATCACTACGGTGCCGGCCCACAGTTTCTCGGCGCCGGCGCGCGCGCGGGTGATCGCCGCGGCGCGGTTCATGCCGGGTGTCTGCGGCGTGTTGATGTCCAGCTCGTTGCCTTGGACGACCCGGACGCCGTCGAATTTCCATTTCATCAGAATTTCAGCGCGCGCTGGATCGCGGGACGGGCGCCCATTTCATCCGCCCACCGCGTCAGGTTGGCGAAGCCCTCGATCGCCTCGGGGAAGGCGCCCTTGGTGCGCGCGTACCCCGCATACAGCGACAGATCGGCGACCGATATTTCTGCGCCGCCGGCGTACTTGCGCGCGGCCAGCGTGTCGTCCCAGACCTTGAAGAAGCCCCGCAGCCGCTCCTTGAATGCCTGCACGGTCGGCGCATGCGGCTCCTTGGATCGGACCACCGCCGTGAGCGCGCCGAACAGCGGCGTGATGTCGGTGGACGCGCTCATCAGCGCCTGCAGCACCGCAGGGCGCGCCGTGGCCTCCTTGGGCATGAATTTGCCTGACTTGTCCGCGCAGTAGAGCAGGATAGCGGTGGATTGCGACAGCGTTACGCGCATGCCGCCCGGACCCTCGTGGTCCACGATCACCGGGATCTGGCCGTTCGGGTTCATGGCGAGGAACTGCGGCGTCTTCTGCTCGCCCTTGGTGATGTCCACGGGGTGCAGCTTGTAGGGCAGGCCGCATTCCTCGAGTGCGATGCGGGCGCGCATGCCGTTGGAAGTGCCTGCGGCGTAGAGATCGATCATCGTGGATCCTTGGCGAAAATCGGATCCGCAACTCTACCGCAGGTCAGGCGGGATTCTGCGCCAGCAGGCGAGCCAGATCCGACAGTTCGTTGCGGTTCAGGTCGGAGACCAGCCAGAACTCCATGCCGTCGCGCGCGAAGCTCTGAATGTTGAACCCGTCCCGGGTCAGCGACACCGCGGCCGCCGGCCCGTGCGCCGGCCGGACGTAGGCGTCGATGACGTGATGGCGGCGCTGGTAGACCAGCACAGCCACCGGCTGGCCGCCGACGTAGTCCAGCCGCGCGCCGCGCAGCTCGAAGCCCTGCGCCGAGAGGTCGATCACCGGCGGCGAGTAGTTCAGCCGGCTGCTCAGCCACGGCTTGACCGTGTGCTGGTCGGAGGAGGCGACGTCGAACGAGTGCTGGGCCAGTGTCGCGCGCACGTGGCTGCTCAGCACCTCCTGGGTGATGCGTTCGGTCTCGCCCGGCCGCAGGTACCCGGTCGCGATCGTCCACGTGAGGAACGCCGCGGCGGCCATGGCGACGCCGGTTCCGGGCAACAGGCGCCAGATGGACGGTCGCGGCGCCGAGGTAGCGGGGCTGGCGGCCGGGCCGCTCACCTGGGCAAGAAGCGGCCCCAGCAGCGTCGCCGGCGCCGCGTGATAGTCGGCCTTTTCGCGGATTGCGGCGGACATGCCGCGCAACCGCTCGCAGGCGGCCCGCGCCGCGGGATTCGCCGCGAGGTGCGCTTCCAGTTCCACGCACCTCGACGGTTCCAGTTCGCCGTCCACGTAGGCATGCAGCATCGCGCCGGCTTCCTCGTTCGTCATTCGTGCACCTGCGGCGCCGAGGCATTCTGGATCGCGCGCAGCGAATCCGCGAGCAGGCGGCGCGCGCGCGCGAGGCGCGACATCACCGTGCCGATGGGCGCATCCGTGATGCGCGCGATGTCCCGGTAGGACAGGTCTTCGAGTTCGCGCAGGATCAGCGCCTCGCGGAAGAACGCCGGGAGCGCCGCCAGCGCCTCGTTCAGCATGCGCCGGTCCACCGCGCGCAGCGCGATGGTCTCGGGCGTGTTTTCCTCCACCGGCAGCAGCTCCGCGGGCAGGCTGTCGATGCCCGAGAGCTCGGCCGGCCGGTTGGCCTTCAGCCAGGTCATGCAGGCATTGCGCACCAGCGCGAGCAGCCAGGGCCTGGGTTCGCCGCGCAGCCCGTCGAGAAAACGGAAGGCGCGCAGCGCCGCTTCCTGCGTCACGTCGCGCGCATCGTGGTCGTCGCGCGTAATCCAGCGCGCAAGGTTGTACGCCGCATCCAGGTGCGGCAGCACGAGCTGGTCGAATTTCACGCGGCGGTCGTTCAAGAGCCTATGTTACGTGGATCTTGCCGCTCATGTCCTCGTGGCCCTCGCCGCAAAATACGTCGCAGGAGAAATCGAAGGTGCCCGTCCTGTCCGGCACCAGCCGCACCTGCACGGCCTTGCCCGGCATGATCTCGACGTCGACCTTGAAGTCCGGCGCGTAGAAGCCCATTGCAACGTCTTCGGTGGTGAGTTCGAGCACCACGGGCACGTCCTTCTGCAGCGTGATCTCGCCCGGCGTGTACTCGAATTTCTTCGCCACGATACGGATTACCTTTTCGTTCGACTGCGCGAGCACACCCGCGCCGAACGAGGCGGCGATCCCGGCAATGAGCAGCCGGCGACGCTTTTGCCTGATCATTCAAGCCTTGCCGATCACCGGGTATTCGGTGATCTTGAGCGGATCTTCCGTTTCTACGGCACGGAAACCCAATCCCCTGTACGGTTGCGCGGCATCCCAGGGAATCGGTTCGCGCTTCGGCTTCGAGCCCGGCGCCACCAGCGGGAAGATCAGCGATTTCGCGGAATGATGCGCGATATGGCCCGTCATGTGGTGGTTTTCCTGATGGATGTGGCCGTAGAACACCGTGACGTGCGGATATGCCGTCAGGATGTCGATCGCCTGGGCGCCGTCCTTGGTCGCCCAGTCCCACTGCGGCATCAGGTCGAACAGCGGCCGGTGGGTCAGCACGACGATCGGGGTTTCCTTCGGCAGCTTCGCGAGGTCCGCCTTCATCCAGGCGAGCTGCGCCTCGCCGATGCGCGCCGCCGGGTCCGAGACGTTGTCGATGGCGACGAAATGCACGCCCTTGTGGTCGAAGCTGTAATAGCTCGGGCCGAAGAATTCCTTCCAGGCCTGGCCGTTGTCCAGCGACGCGTCGTGTTCGCCCGGCATGAAGCGAAGGTTCTTGTTGTCGAGTTTCGAAACGATGTCCTTGAATTCCGCCAGGCGCCGGCGCCGTTCCTTCGGGTCGTCGGTGGTGTGGGTGAGGTCGCCGGTGAACACGATGAAATCGGGCTGCTCGGGCAGCGCGTTCACCGCGGCCACCGCTTTTTGCAGCGTGCCGCCCGCGTCGGGGTTGAGCGCCGCGCCCTTGAAGCCCCAGTGCGAGTCCGAAAGCTGCACGAAATAGAATTCTTCCTGCTTGCTGCCGCCCATGCTGGCGCAGCCGGCGAGTCCCGAGGCGAACACCGCGCCGCCCAGTCCCGCGAGTTTGAGGAAGTCCCTGCGATCGATCGGCTGCGCCATCACGCTCTCCTTTGGTGGGTACAGGATGCAAGACCGTGGCCGGCGCCGGTTTATTCCCGGGAATTCACGGTACGCTTCAGATATGCTGGAACCCTTCCTCGTATCGACCGGCGTCGTCGCGTTGGCCGAAATGGGCGACAAGACGCAGCTGCTCGCGCTATTGCTCGCGGCGCGCTACCGGCAGACGCTGCCGGTGGTCGCCGGCATCCTCGCCGCGACGCTCGCCAACCACGCGCTGGCCGCCTGGCTGGGGGTCGAAGTCGCCCGCGCGCTGGGCCGCGACACGCTGCGCTGGATCCTCGGCGTCTCGTTCATCGCCATGGCGGCCTGGACGCTGGTACCCGACAAGATCGACGGCGGCGGAGCGCCGCCCGGACGCTATGGAGCGTTCCTGGCGACGCTGATCGCCTTTTTCCTGGTCGAAATCGGCGACAAGACGCAGCTCGCCACGGTCGCGCTGGCGGCGCAATACAAGTCGCTGGCGCCGGTGGTCGCCGGGACCACGCTCGGCATGATGATCGCCGACGTGCCGGCGGTGTACTTCGGCGAGCGCCTGCTGCGGCGGGTGCCGGTCAACATCGTGCGCCGGGTTGCGGCCGCGATTTTCGCAGTGCTGGGGGCAATTGCCCTGGGCACTCTCGGTCTCGGCCCGCAGTAGCCAAAAACGCCTGCCTAGGATGCAATTTCCCTGCGATGTGCGATGAGCAACTCGCCCATCTGCTCCGCTGGCTGCGGCTCGCTGAACAGGTACCCCTGGAAGGCGTCGCAACCGCGTGCCCGCAAATAGTCATGCTGTTCGGCAGTCTCGACGCCCTCGGCCAGGGCTTTCAGGCCCATCAGCTTGGCGAGCTGGATCACAGTATTGACAATCGGGGCATGGTCCGTACGGCTGCGGATGGCCTGCACGAAAGATTGATCCACCTTCAGCACATGCACCGGGAACCGCTGTAGGTATGCGAGCGATGAATAACCTGTTCCAAAATCGTCAATCGCGATCTGCACGCCGAGCTGGTTCAGCTCCGTCAGGATCTTTACCGCCGTTTCGGCGTTCCTCATCACGACGCCTTCCGTGATCTCAATTTCGAGGCAACTTCCGGGCAGGCCCGTCTCGCCCAGGATTTCTCCGACGCGCTCCGCCAGCATCCTCTGGCGAAACTGGTGCGGCGACAAATTGACGGCGACCCGCAGCGGCCCGAGACCGGCATCCAGCCACGTCTTGCACTGGCGGCAGGCTTCGCGCAGCACCCAGTCGCCGAGCGGGATGATGAGGCCCATTTCTTCGGCGACCGGGATGAACAGCTCTGGCGACACCGAGCCCAACTCCGCATCGGTCCACCGCAGCAAGGCTTCGACTCCGGTGATCTGGCCGTTCGTCACGCGAACCTGCGGCTGATAATGCAGCGCAAATTCCTTGCGCTCCAGCGCATGGCGCAAGCGATCGCGAAGATCGGCCTGGCGCGCAATTCGCGCGCTCATTTCCCTCGCGAAGAACTGGAAATTGTTGCGCCCCTCCCGCTTCGCCTGGTACATCGCGATGTCGGCGTTCTTGAGCAGGGTTCCGGCGTCCTTGTTGTCGTCCGGATAGAGCGTGATGCCTATGCTGGTCGAAAGATGCAGCTCGCGCCCTCCCACCTCGAGCGGCTTGGTGAACGCGTCGAGAATTTTCAGCGCGACGGTGGAAATCTCCTCTATGTGGTGAATGTCCTCCAGCAGCACCGTGAACTCATCGCCGCCCAGCCTGCCCACGGTATCGGTTGAACGGAGACAGCACTGCACCCGGCGCGCCACTTCCCTCAGCACCTCGTCGCCGACGGCGTGGCCCAGCCTGTCGTTGATTTCCTTGAAGTGGTCCAGATCGAGGAACATCACCGCCAGCAGCGTCTGCCCGCGATCTGCCCGGGCCATCGCATGCCCTATGCGATCATGGAGCAGCGCGCGATTCGGCAGGTCGGTCAGGGCATCGTAGTAGGCGAGGCGATCGAGCCTCTTCTGCTTGTCCATCAGCTCGAGCGCGAAAGAAAGGTTCCCGACGAGTTCAAGCAGCAGGCGCCGTTCATCGTCGTCGAACATCCCCGTTTCATACGCACGGAGAACTACCGCGCCGGCCACGCGCTTCTCCACGATCAGCGGAAGGAGAGCGAGCGCGTAATTGCCCTTTTTCGTCAGCGCGACCCGCTCGGGAATTCGCGGATCGTTGGCAACATCGTTGGAAATCAACGGCTGGCCGGTGCGCAGCGCGTGTGCGATCAAGCTTTGCGAGCGACCGGGATTGCTGTTGTATTCGTCAAGCACCTCCTGGAACAGCGGCGAAGCGGTGGACTCGGAGGTGGCCGAAATCTGCGCCAGTCCGTTCGCCTCCAGTTCGATTACGCGCGCGAGCATGAACTTCCCCTCGGAGACCGCAATCCGGCAGACTTCCCCGAAGAGCTCGTTGCGCTCCCGCATCCGTACGATTGCACTGTTGATTCCGCTAAGGACGATCCGCACGCGGTTCAGGCGGTCAATTTTCTCCTGCTGCAACTTGCGCTCGGTGATGTCGCGATTTATACCGAGCAGTCCCATCAGGTTTCCGTCGTCATCGAACAGCGGGATCTTGCTGCTATGGAAGGGAACGGGGGTTCCGTCAGGCCGTTGAATCACGGTTTCATGAACAAACGTCCTGCGGTTTTTATACACCCACTCATCGTCCATGAGCGATTGCGTCCGCGTCGCCTCCTGGGTCGGCAGCCGCGAAGTGTGGAGCCTGACCATGGCCTGTTTCGACGATTCGAAAAACTCCGCCGCGTACTTGTTGACCATGATGTAGTTGGAATTCCTGTCCTTGGCGAAGATCGACATCGGGATCGCGTCGATCACGATCTCGAGCATGCGACGGCTGTTGCGCAGTTCCTCCTCGGTGCGCTTGCCTTCCGTGATGTCGAGATTCGTGCCCACCATACGAACCGCGCGGCCCTGATCGTCGCGCCTGACCACCTTGCCGCGCGAGAGGATCCAGCGCCACTCGCCGGTTTCGTGCCGCACCCGGTTTTCAACGCTGTACTCGGCGCCGGGACCCTTGAGCGCGGCAAAGAATTTGACGCGGAAAGATGCGATGTCGTCCGGATGCACCAGCCTTGCCAAGGCCTTTGACGTCGTACGCGTTACGCGCGGCTGTGCACCAAGCATTTCTGCCCACGATTCGGAAAGCACAATTTCGTCGGCTGAAACATCGTAGTCCCAGGTACAGGCCCGGCTTGCCTTCAACGCAAGTTCCAGACGCGAGCTTGTGCGTTCCAGGGCTTCCTCGTTGCTCACCCGATTCGTCACGTCGCGCGCGATGCCGTGATAGCCGGAGAACGTTCCTTGCGCGTCGAAGATCGGTTCGCCGGTAACTTCTACGAAGCTCACCAAGCCGTCACCATCCGTCCGCCGAAGTAAAACGTCGCGGAACGGCCGGCGCTCCGCAAGAACCGCCCGATGCTCCTTCCAGGTCTGATTGATGATCTCGGTGCCGGGCAGTTCCCAGCGCTGCTTGCCGATATGGTCTGCCGGCGTAATGCCGCCGCGCGCATTGGTCGGACCCCCCGTAGAGACGAACCGCAGTTCCGCGTTCTGCTCCCAATACCAGTCGGAAGACAATTCCGTGAGGCGGCGAAAACGCAACTCGGCGCTCTCAAACGATTTCTGCGTCCTGCGCTGCTCCGCCGCAAGCCTGAGCATCCGTCCAATTGCGTCCGGAACGAACTTGTCCTTGTGCAATATCTCGAAGGCTCCGTTCTCGAGCGCCTCGGCGTCAAGAATTGGCTGGTCGCTCGCCGTTACGACGATGATCGGGCGGGTCGTCGCCACGCGCACCCGCCTCAGGGTTTCAATGCCGCGGCTGTCCGGAAGATTGAGGTCGAGCACTACAAAGTCCACATCTGCCGACTTAAGATGGTCCAGGCCAATTGAAAGGGTGTGTGCACGCAGGACTTCGCTGAAGCGACCGAGAGTCTTCTCAATGGCCGCCTGGGCAATGATCGCGTCGCTATTGTTGTCCTCGATGATCAATACCCGGGGCGACTGGGCGTCCCCGCTGATCAGCGTCAAGGTCCGTGGTGTTTGGCTCATGACGCCAGATTGCTCCTGATTCATGCTCTAGCGCAAATGCTACGCAATGAAGCCGCAAATCGGCATGTCAGGAAGTGTCAGATGAGCCCGAAAATCACGGCGTTGCCACTGATCTGGTTGCGAGACTAAACCCGGCGCAGGCAGGATTCCAGCAGCCCGAGCGCGCGGCGCGCGAACTCCCACATGTTCGCTTCGCGGTCGGCGCTGCCGGTCTCGATGGTGATCACGGCCTCGACCGGCCCGCTCACGGCGATGCAGGCGTGGCCGGGCGCGTCGCCGTAGCGGTTGCCGCTCGGCCCGCTGGCGCCGGTTTCGCCGAGGCCCCAGGTCGTGCCGAGATTGGCGCGCACCCTGCGCGCGGCCAGCATGGCGTAAGGCTCGCTCGCCGAGCGCATGCCGGCGAGTTCTTCCTTGGCGATGCCGAGCAGCACCGCGCGCCCCTTGGGCGTATACACCATGGCCCCGCCCAGGTAGTAGGCGGACGCGCCCGGCACGGCCACCAGCGCGGCGTTGATCAGGCCGCCGGCGGAAGATTCGGCAACGGCGATGGTGTGCTTGCGTTCCTTGAGCAGCGCGCCGGCCACGCCGCCGAGATCCGCGAGCGGGGAAGGCATCAGTTCTTGCCGTCGGCCCGCCTGCAGCCCGCGAACTGCGACGGCGGATCGGTGAGCGTCGCGTCCTGGCCGTTGATCTCCAGCGTGGTGCGGCCGGCGCGATAGAGCGGGGCCTCCGATCCGGGCGGTTTTTCCATGCGCAGCTCGCGATCAGGCGCGATCAGCCAGATCGCGCGCGCGTCCAGGCTGCGGACGTAGAAGGTCTTGCCGCCCTGGCAGACGTATTCGGTGGCGTTAGCCGGCCTTTGGTCTATTTCCCTGCCGCCGCTGTCGCCGAAGGGCCACAGGCTCATGCCGCCGCATGCGGCCAGCAGCGCGGAGGAAAGCACGGCGGCGGCGGCGACGCGCGGGCCGTTCATTGCGGACCGCTAGCGGTCGTCGTTGGCCTGCGGAAACGCCATGCCGTGCGGCAGTTCTTCGCGCGGCGGCTGGGGCGGCTCGGTGGCGACGCGCGGCGGCGCGCCTTTCTTGGGACGGCCCGGACGGTACACCGCCTGGTAGGGCACCAGCGGCGGCACGATGGGCGGCTTCTCCATGAACAGGCAGTCGGACTCGGACGGCACGCTCGCCATGGCGCCGATGCGCTTGCCGTCGACGAACACGGTGTAGCGGAACATGTGCGATGAGTAGGCAAACGGTTGCGCGATGATCTCGTACTTGCCGATCATGTAGCGCTTGCGTTCTAGGATTGGGATGCTCATGTGATAGCCCCGAAAATCAAAAAAGCCCGGGGATCCGGGCTTTTGTCCGGCTCTACGATCGACTAGATCGGCTTGACGTTGGTGGCGTTGGGGCCCTTCGCGCCTTGACCGATGTCGAACGAAACCTTGTCGTTTTCCTTAAGCGACTTGAAGCCGCCGGCCTGGATCGCCGAGAAATGCACGAAAAGGTCCTTGCCGCCATCGTCCGGCGTAATGAAGCCGAAGCCCTTGGCGTCGTTGAACCACTTGACGGTACCTGTACTCATGTTCGTTTCCTTGAATGCAATTGGTAGAAGGGTGTTTGCCCTGCGGAAAATCAAGGAAGAGAAAAATTGACCTGATGAGCACAGCGCGAACGCCACGACCTGACCAGCCTTTTCACCGCTTGAGAATCCTGCATCGCCTTTATACACGAAACGCGGGGCGGGGTCAATGAAATCAAATGCTTGGCGTTTCCGTGGGACCTGCGGTTGGCATCGGGTGCGATCTGAGTAGAGTAGGCGTCGGGCCCATGGCCACCACCTATCCCGTCAGCCGCTGGAAAATCGGCGCCGCCGCGATCACGCGCGTGGTCGAGATCGAAGGCTCTTCGCCGGGCACTTTCTTCTTCAAGGACGCTACGCCCGAGCGACTGCTGCAGCACGCCTGGCTCAGGCCGCACTTCCTTACCGACGAGGGTCGCGCCATCGCCTCCATCCATTGCTTCGTGATCCAGTCCGAAGGCCGCAACATCGTCGTCGATACCTGCGTAGGCAACGACAAGCCGCGCGAGGTGAGGGCCTGGAACCGGCGCAAGGGAAGGTTCCTCGAAGACCTCGCCGAGGCCGGTTTCCCGCGCGCGAGCGTGGATACCGTACTCTGTACCCACCTGCACGTAGACCACGTCGGCTGGAACACCATGCTCGAGGACGGCAGATGGCTGCCGACTTTCCCGAATGCACGCTACCTGTTCGGAACAAAGGAGTGGGAATACTGGTCGAAGGAAGCGCAGGGGCCTGGACGCGACGTGCAGAACGATTCCGTGCGCCCGATCGTGGATGCCGGCCTCGCGGACCTGGTGCCCATGGATCACCGCATCACCCCCGAAGTCTTTCTTGAACCCACGCCGGGCCACACGCCGGGCCACGTCAGCGTGCGCATAGCGTCGCAGGGAGAAGAGGCGGTCATCACGGGCGACCTCATGCACCACCCGGTGCAGTGCGCGGAACCTTCCTGGGCCAGCAATTTCGACAGCGACGCCGATGCCGCGCGCAGCACGCGCCGCGATTTCCTCGCGCGCTGCGCCGACCGGCCGGTGCTGGTGCTGGGAACCCATTTCGCGACGCCGACCGGCGGGCGCATCGTGCGCGACGGGCAAGCGTTCCGCTTCGACGCATGAGCAACACGGAACTGAAACAGCGGCTGTACCGGATTTGCGTCGCCATCCTGGTGGCCGGACTCGCCGGCGCGCTGCTGATTTACCGGACGGCGGCGGACCAGCCCGAAAGCGGCGTAGGCTTCGTCATTATCGACGGCGTCTCCTACCCCATCGATCCGCAGTCGTCGCGGCGCTACCTGCGCGGCCTGGAAGAATTCGGCGGCAAGGGCGCGGTGCTGATCGACCAGTTCAGCCGCTGGTTCGAGGCCCTTTGGCACGGGAAGAAGCTCGGAATTACGGTAGGCTGCCTGAGCGTGCTGGTGGCTCTCGCGATTTTCCTGTTTGCGAACTATGCTTTACCCGACGGGGACTGACATGAACTTCATCGCGAAATTCTGTATTGCGGCATCGGCGTCCTTGCTCTGCGCGCAAGCCGCGGCGCAGACCATGCACAAATGCAAGGACTCCGCCGGGAAGCTCACCTACGCCGACAGCGAGTGCAATCGACTCGGGCTCACTCCGGCCGGGGAAGTTACGGGCCGCATCACCGTTCAGCCTGCGTTCAAGGTGCCGCCGCCGGCCCCTGGCGGACCGCCGCCGGAGGTTGCCAAGCCCAACCCCGCGCCGCCCGCGAAAGCCGCCCCGGCGGAAGGCGGTGAGGCAGTGGTCGGCCAGGATGGCAGGCGCTGCTTCAAGACCGCCAAGGGCGAGCGCTGCAACGACGCGACGACTGATCAATAGGCGAGCAGCGCCGGGGAGGGGTTGACTTCCCCACGCTCCACGCGCATCACGATCGCAGTCAATTTCGCGTTGCCGGCCGCATCCACGCCGGCCGCGGCGCCTTTCGCCGCGATGAAGCCGTTCATGGCCTCGATCTCGGTGCGCCGTCCCTTGAGGATGTCCTGCGCCATGGACGGCCGCTGGATGTCGGCGCGCGGATTGGCGCCGGGCCTGGGCATCATCGCGGCGTCCACCTCCTGCATCGCCGCCGCGTCGCCTTCGTTGGCGAGCGCGAAGCGCGCGGGATCGAGCCCGCGGATTTTTTCCATCTGGTAGCCGAGCGCCTGGCCGACGCGCACCCCTTCGCCGGCGAGCCGGATCTGGAAGCGGCGGATGCGGTCGTCGCGCGAGCAGTCGCTGGAGGTCAGTCCCGTCGCCGCGCTGACGCCGTTGCTCATGGCGTTCTGCACCAGTTTCGACCAGCGTTCGCCCCACAGGTTGGTCGTCGCCTTGGCGCTGTCGATGCGCGAGAACCACGACACCAGCTCCTCGACCCTGCTCGTGATGCGGCCGTGCGGCTCGCCGACGCGGAACACCGTGTGCTTGTCACCGCCCTTGGCGATTGTTCTCCGTATTTTTCCTTTTTCGAATAAATCAACGGAAATGAGGGACGCAACCACGCCCACGGTGCGCCCCCAGCCGACGATGCCCGCGATGGTCTCCTCGTTGAGGCAGTTCTGCAGGGACACCACGAATCCGTCGGGCGACAGGTAGGGCGCGATCAGCGCCGTGGCCCAGGCCGTGTCGTAGGACTTCATCGAGACGAAGGCGACGTCCACCGGCCGTTTCGCCAGCGACTGCACCTCGGTGAGATGCAGCGCGTCCGCGCTCGTGACCGTGAATTTTTCCTCCGGCGTGACGCCGTCCAGTTCCAGGCCGCGCGCGCGGATGGTTTCCACGTTCTCGGGCCAGGGGTCGATCAGCGTCACGTCCAGTCCCAGCTGCGCGAAGGAGCCCCCGACGTAGCCGCCCAGCGCTCCCGCCCCCACGAACGCGAGTCTCTTTTTCATTGCGCCATAATAGGGCAGATGCGCATATCACCGCTCGCGGGCGCCCTGGGCGCCGAGATTCTCGGGGTCGACCTGAAGACCCTGGACGGCAATGGTTGGGACGGCGTTCACCGCGCCTTCCTCGCGCATGCCGTGATCGTGTTCCGCGACCAGTCCCTCGCACCCGAGGAACTGATGCGCGTGGGCGCGAGGTTCGGCGCGCCTTGCCACTACCCGTTCGTCACGGGCATGGAAGGCTATCCGTACATATTCGAAGTGGTGAAGGAGCCCGGGGAAACGAGGAATTTCGGCGGCGCCTGGCATTCCGACACCACCTACCTGAGGCAGCCGCCCCTGGCGACGCTGCTGTATGCGGTCGAAACCCCCAGCCACGGCGGCGACACGCTGTTCGCCAATACCGGCGCCGCCTACGACGCGCTGTCGGAGGGGATGCGCAAGACGCTGGACGGGTTGATCGGCGTCAACAGTGCCGAGCTCAAGTACGCGGGCGGTCGCACCGCGCAGCACGGCGCGATCAAGGCGATGAAAATCCACGATACCGATGCGGCGGACCAATACCTGTCCGAGCATCCGGTGGTGCGCACGCATCCCGACACCGGGCGCAAGGCGCTGTACCTGAGCCGCGCCCACACCACGCGCTTCAAGGGGATGACGGAAGAGGAGAGCGCTCCTCTCCTGAATTTCCTATCCCAGCACCAGACGAAACCCGAATTCACCTGCCGGGTCCGCTGGGCGCCAGGCACGCTCACGGTATGGGACAACCGCTGCACCCAGCACAACGCGGTCAACGACTACCACGGCCAGCGCCGCCGCATGCGGCGCCTGACCGTGGGCGCCCAAACGCCCCGCTGAGGGGGCGTTCCTGCTGTGGCCGCGCTGGCGTATTACTTGCCGATCTGCTGGCTGACGGCGTTTTCCTGCTTGTTCAGCGATCTTTGTTCCTGCTTGGTGATGTGGCCGCCGTTCTTGGCGGCATCGGCGCGTTCTTCCTTGCGTATCTGGCGGTCTTCCTTGTGCAGTTGCGCGGCCTGGCCCTTGGTGATCTGGCCGCTCTTTTCCTCCGCCTTGATGCGCTGGTTCTGGTTCTTCAGGCGATCGTTGACCTCGGTGCGGCGCGGGTGGTCCTTCTGCCACTGCGTTTCATCGGCGAACGCCACGCCGGTGGCTCCCGCAACCAGCGCCGCGGTGCTCGCGGCAACGGCAAGTGCTGACAGTTTTGACAGGTTCATGATGGTCCCTCTCCTTGGTTGATACGTTCTGACCAACGGCAAAGTATAGGCTTCGGTTGACGCCGAATGCGCGTCAGACTTTGCAAGGAGGCCCGGGTGCGCTGGTGGAAGTTTCCTGTCGTGTTGCTAGCATTGTTTTGCGCCGGCTTCGCGCAGGGGCAGGATCGCGCCGCGCCCGCGCCGGCGCGCCAGGCGGGTACCATCGAACTGGTCGACGGCGATGCAATCATCGATTCCAGGACTGGCGCTTCCTTCCGTCCGGCGAAAGCCGGCGAGGCGGTAGACGAAGGGGAAACCATCACGACTTTCGGCAACGCCGAGGTGCAGTTGCGCATGGCCGACGGGGCGCAGCTGTCGCTGCGCGAGAACAGCAAGATCACGATCACCGCCTACGTCGCGGACGGCGGCAGCGGCGACCGCATCCTGATCGAACTGGCCAAGGGAGCGTTTCGCGCCATCACCGGATGGATCGGCAAATTCAATCCGCGCAACGACACCATCCGCACGCCGACGGCGACCATCGGCATCCGCGGCACCGACCACGAGCCGATGTACCTGCTGCAGGGCGATCCGCGCGGCGAGCCCGGCACCTACGACAAGGTCAACGAGGGCGGGACCTTCCTGCGCGGCGCGGGGGGCACGGTGGAGGTGACGCCCAACCGCGCCGCGTTCCATGGTTCCGCGCCGGGCGCGCGGCCGCAGCTGCTCGCGTCGGTCCCGGCATTCTTCCGGCCCGGGCGCAACGAACAGCGATTCGTGCAGCGCGCGCGCGAAACCGCGCCGACGCTGCAGAAACTGCGCGACAACCGTATCGAGGCGGTGCGCACTGCAAGGGCGAAGAGTTCCGGGGCGACGCCCGCTCCGGTTCCGCGCACCGCGGTTCCGCCGGCCGGCGCTCCGCCGGCAGCCAAGCCGCCGGCGATTCGATCGGAACAGAATCGGCCGCAGAAGCCGGCGCCCGCCGCCAAGACGCAGCCCGCCCAGAAGGCCGCGGCGCAGGGCGCGTCCAAGCCTGTTCAGAAACCGAAGCCGAAACCGCCGGCCAGGCCGCACCCGGCGGAAAAGAAACGCTCCTGAGGGCGTCCAATGAAAACCGCTTCGTGGAGATTCCTCCTGGTGCCGCTGGCCTTCTTTGCGCAATCGTGTCTTGCCGGGGAAGAACTCATCACCACGGCGCGCTACGCCAGCGGAGAACAGGTCCCGTACATCCTGAATGCCGGCAATTCGCCGCCGAAATACATCGTCATCCTGTTTCCGGGCGGCTCGGGTCTCGTCGATCCCCACATGGAGAACGGCAAGCTCGTCTACGGTTTCAAAGGCAATTTCCTGGTCCGGTCCAGGCTGCTCATCGTGGACGACGAGTTCGCGACCGTGACGACGAATTCGACGCAGAGCCGGGAACGCGTCCAGGCCCTCCTGGACGATCTCAAGAGCCGCTGGCCGGATGCGCGGATCTATCTCATGGGAACGAGCAACGGCACCGGAGCGACGATGGCGCTCGCGGGCTATCTCTCCGACAGGATTGCCGGGGTCATCCATACCTCGTCGCTGGCCGGCATCTACGATTTCGACGCGAGGAAATACAAGAACCGCCAGCTGATCGTCCATCACCGGGACGATCATTGCCGGGCGACCCCTTTCAGCGCCGCGGAGGCGTCGCATGAACGGTTCGGCGACGACTTCATCGTGATGAAGGGCGGCATTTCGGTGGGCGACAGTTGCGAGGCCTTCGCCCACCACGGCTACAACGGCATCGAGCGCGAAACGGTGGACGCAATCAAGAAATGGATAAGGCAGGGCGGTTGAGGCGGCAGAGCGGCGGCAGGGCGAATGATTGCTTTCGGCCCAAAGTGGTCATTCAAGGTGTAGATTGGCCGAGTTCCTAGAGGGGGAAAAGCGATGAGGCGAACAACCGGATCCATCCTGATTTCGCTGCTCCTTGCGGTCCCGGCGGCGTCCGCCGCGACGCAAAGCGAGGGCGAGCGCCAGCAACGTCCGTTCAGCCGGCCGACAGAGCGGGTCGAGGCGCGTCTTGCCTATATTCACACGGCGCTGAAGATTACCGACGCGCAGCAGATGCAGTGGGACGCGTTCGCCGTGAAGATGCGTCAACTGGCGGCCGCGCGCGAAAAGGCGATGCAACAGTGGCGCGACACGATGTCGCGGAGCAGCGGCAAGCGCGAGCATCTCGAGTTGACCGTGGTTGAGCGGCTGGAATACTGGCGGCGGATATATGCCGAAGCAACTGCGCGGGTCAACGAGATACTTTCGGTCGTCAAGCCTCTTTACGAGGTGCTGAACGCCGAGCAAAAACAGGTGGCCGATGATTTATTTGCGCGCCGCGATTATGGCGTCATGGAGCGCGGCATGCCCTTCGGTCGCGAGTAGTCCGGCGCCGGCGCGCGGGACTGTCAGAAGGTGTGCGTGCTGCCAAGAACTGCCAGACAGCCGCGGTTGGACACGTACAATGGTGGAATCCAGCTTCTGGATGCTTTTCTGCGAAGATAAATGAAGAAGTCCGACTCAATTGCCTGGGGCCGTCCGTGGACGCTGATGCCTGTCCTTCTGGCCGGGCTCGCCGTTTGCAATTCCACAGGGGCGACAGAGCGTGAAGCGGCTGCGGCGCTTGCCAGGCTGCCCGGGCGCGCTTCCTTCTTTATTGCCGCCCATCCGGACGATATCGAGCTGTTCATGGCGCGCAACGCGTGGTCCGACATCAAGCGCAAACATGTCAAGACTGTATTCGTCGTCCTTACTGCCGGAGACGCTGGCCAAGGGAAGACGAGCGACGGTGTGCGGGAGCCCTACTATCGCGCGAGGGAGATCGGACACCAGCGGGCCGTCAGATACTGGGCGAGCTTGAGCGACGCGGAATCCGTCGTCCCCAGGGAAGAGGTGGTGACGATCTCCGGACAGGTTCTCCAGCGCCAGTCTATCGGCGAAGACATCGCGCTTTACAACGTGCGTCTGCCCGACGGCAACGGGCAAGGCACGGGATATCCCGCTACCGGCCAGCAGAGTCTGACTTTGCTCAGGTCGGGAGGGATCCCGGCAATTCGTTCCATCGACAGCAAGCTATTGCTGTCCTACGATGAGCTGAAAGCGCTGATGCAGGGCATCGTGGCCCATGAGGCCCGCGGATCCCGGAAAATCTGGATCCATATCATTGACGAGGACGGAGGCAGCAATCCGTCGGATCATGCGGACCACACGGCCACCTCGGAAATGGTCCGTGACGCCCTTTCCGAATATCCCTATACCTGTGCAAGCTTCGCCCGGTACACGAGCTATGCCAATGCGAGAAAACCGCAGAACTACAGCCTCAAGGATTCCGTTACCCACGTCGCCACGATGGATGTCCTGAATTCCGGCCTGATCGATGGCGGCCACGCCAAGACCTCCCACGACCCATGGCTGAAAAAGCAATACTTCAGAAGTAGAGACAGACGGTCTCTCTGCAACTTCTAGCATTCACGTGAATTTTGGTGCGCGTTATGGCTTCACAGCGCGAGAATGCCTGCCCTAGGGACCAAATGGCCGGCGAATGTTAGGACGCTTCCTCGCAGATATATTCAGGCCGGCCACTCCCGCTGCGCCGGCTGGCCCGCTCAAGCTCAACTTGGGCTGCGGCGACAAGCTGCTGCCGGGCTACGTCAATGTCGACAAGTTCGGCAAGCCGGACGTGCGCTGGGATCTCGAGACATTTCCCTGGCCCTGGCGCGACGACTCGGTCGAGCAGGTGCTCTTGAGCCATGTGCTCGAGCACCTCGGGGCCACGCCGGACGGGTTCATCGGGATCATGAGGGAACTCTATCGCGTCTGCCGCGACGGGGCCAAGGTGCAGGTCAACGTTCCGCATCCGCGCCACGACAATTTCCTCGGCGATCCGACCCATGTGCGGCCGATTACGCCGCAGGTCTTGAGCCTGTTCTCCAGGAAGCTCAACCTAGAATGGCAATCGCATGGCTTCGCCAATACGCCGCTGGCGCTCTACCACGACGTCGATTTTGAAATCGAGGAATATAGCTATGTGCTGGAAGAAGAATATCAGCGCAGATTGAACGAAAGCGGGGGCGGTCAGCAGGAGCTGGCGCGGCTGGTGAGCACATACAACAACGTCGCCGCCGAGATACGCATCCGGATGCGAGTGATGAAGCGCCGGCAGGCATTCTGACGAGGTGACTTTCATGGCAGGCGCCGGGCAGCTCAGGGAGAGGATCAAGGTCGTGATGTTCGACCAGTACGGGACCGTGGTCGACATGCAGACGGGACTGACGGAAATCGCCGCGCCGTTCCTGAGGAAGAAGGGCTGGAGCGGCGATCCGGGTTCCTTCGTCACCTGGTGGCGCCGCACGCACTTCGAGAATTCCATGATCGACGCGCTGCTGCACAAGGCGCACACGCCTTACCGCGAGATCGGGCACGCGGCGGTCTCGTACACCATGGACCGCGCCGGCATCGAGTACACGCCCGACGACGTCAAGTATCTGGTGGGCTGCATCGAAAGGCTCAAGTGCTTCCCCGACGTGCCCGGGGCGCTGCTGAGGCTGAAGACGAAGTTCAAGATCGCGGTCCTCTCGAACGGCGATCCGGACATGCTGGAGGCGGCCAGGAAGCATCACGGCATCCCGTTCGACAGGGTGATTTCCGCGGCGGCGGCCAATTCGTTCAAACCCCATGTCTCGACCTACACCAAGGCGGCCGAGATCATGAGCGTGCGGATGGACGAAGTGCTGTTCGTCGCCAACCACGCCTTCGACTGCATCGGGGCGAAAGCCGCGGGCATGCACAGCGCGTTCATCGATCGTCGCAAGCGGCCCTTCGGCGGCACTCCGTATCAGCCCGACCTGCGGGTCGACGACATGAAGTCGCTTGCAGACGCCATGGTCTAGCGAGAATGGTCTATTTCGAGCTTGCAGGAACCTGACCTGCGGGAACTTTCAGGAAACTGACGGGACGCTGATTGGCACGAACCGGGAGTAATGTGATGCCGATGGTTTTTGCCTGCTTTACCGATGCTCGGCGAGAACGGCTAGCGAAGAGGTACCGTACATGAGTAACGTATTGGTCGTGCTTTTGTTCGCGGTATTGATCGTCGGCATCTGGCTGTCGTTTCAGCTGTTCATGCGGGGCGATACGGCCAGAGAAAGAATAGCCAGGCTAACGCCGCCAGACTTCAAACCCGATCTTTTCTATAGCAAGGGCGATACTTACGTGGGTTATGAATACCAGAACAAAAGGCTGGTGCTGATTGACTGGCCTCACGCAAAAGTGCTTGAACCAACGGACGTCCGTTCACTGGAACCCGTACATGAATCGCTGCTCGGAATTACGCATCATTGGCTCGCGGTAAACGTGTCGGACCCGGAATTTTCACGATACAGGATCTGGTTCCAATTTCGCCGTGCGAAATTGAACGAGTGGCGTGATCGCCTGGCGGAAATCTGCAAGAAATAAGTTGAAGGAATTCATCATGAGGCCGATTACATACGGCGCGCTTGCCATAGCGATGGCGTTATACGCCGTCGCTTCTTTTTTAGTTGAAGGCTTCGAGCGCGTGGTTTCGACTTAATCCGAAGGAGGGTCCATGGAACGCCAATTCCGCTCGCTTCCGATTCACGAGCTGGGCGCCGACGCGGGATTCCGCCGGCCTGTTCAGCCGCCAGCCGCGCGGGTATCGCTGGAGTCCAAGGCGCTGGAGGTGATGACCGATCTCCTGCGCGCCATTCCCGCCACGATCCGTCCCCAGGCGCCGATCGAGGGCGCGAACAACTTCATGATTTCCCGCGGCGTGCGCCTGCTGCTGGTAGTGGACGAACGGGACGTGGTGCTGGGCGTGGTTACCTCGACCGACGTCCTCGGCGAGAAGTCGATGCGCGTCGCGATCGAGCGCGGCATCAAGCGCCAGGACCTCATGGCAGGCGACATCATGACGCCGGCAAGCCAGGTCGAGGTGCTCGCGCTGGATGACGTCGAAAGCGCACGGGTCGGCCACGTGCTGGAGACGCTGAGAAAGGCAGGGCGCCAGCACGCGCTGGTGGTCGATTTCGACGTGATCCCGCCGAACAACCTGATCGACAGGCCCGTCCGGCGCACCATGGTGCGCGGGGTGTTCTCGATTTCGCAATTGGCGCGCCAGCTCGGGGTGTCGCTGCAGAGCTCCGGCGAAGTCGCCCGCACGTTCTCCGAGATCGAGGCCGCGCTGAGCGGTTAAGCGGCCTTACTTCGTCCTTTTGGCGGACTCCACCGCGTCGTGAAGTTCGCGCTCAGCCTGGCGCAGGGCTTCTTCGGCCTTCGCGCCATGGCCGTCCATGTCGTAATGGTTCGCCGCGCGGGCGCATTCCATTTCCTTGATGGCCTCCTGGACTTGGGCATGGGATCTCCTTTTTCAATCCGGCAAAAAGCGGGAACCGCCGAGACGCCATTTGCCGGCAGGCGATCGGCGTCGGTATTTCTCCATTCTGCCGATAAAACACTAAAATCTATACCTCGACCTGTGACAAAGTTCACCTTATTCCGATGCCGAGCCGATTGAAAAGCGCAACGGTAATGTTCCTGCTCTGCCTGCTCGCCGGGGCGCGGCCCGCGAGCGCCGAGGTAACCCGGATCGAATTCGCGTCGAAGCAGCCTTACGGTACGTTTCGGGCGGGCAATTATGTGATCTGGCAGGGCAGGATCCACGGCGACTTGTCGCCGAACGAGGCGATTCCGGGCGTCGACAAGGCTGCGCGCAACGAACGCGGGCGCGTTGCCTACTCGGCCAGGATCATTCTCATCATTCCCGAAGCGGCTGGGACCGGCAATGGCGCATTGCTGGTGGACGTGCCCAACCGCGGCCGGGCATACGCGGAAGCGCTCTACAACTCGCCGCGCGATGCGCCTTTCCTGTCGGGCACCCTGGAACAGGGCACCGGGTTTCTTCAGGACTACGGCTTCAGCGTTGCGGAGGTGTACTGGGAGCTCGGGCACGACGCGGACCTGCCTTCGTTCATCGCCGCGGACGGCAGGAAACGGTACGTCGAGGGCGCCGGCTTTGCGATCGTGCGCGACGCCGCCGATTTCCTCGCGCACGCGCCCGCGGACGCTGCGGGAACCCCGAACCCGCTCAAGGGGGCCATCAACCGCGCGCTCGCGAGCGGAAAATCGCAGGACGGACGGTTCCTGAAGACCTTCCTGCTGAACGGTTTCAACATGGCGGGCGGGCGCCGCGTATTCGACGGCATGCACGTATTCGTGTCGGCCGCGGGTCTTCTGCCGATCCTGCAGACCGGGACCGGCCCGGAATCCAGCGGCAACGGCGCACCGACCTTCGCCAGCCCGGAATTTCCCGGCGTCAACGACGGGCCGCTCACGATCGGCGAGATCATCGCCAGGGTCGAGGCGCGGGGCGAGATCCCGCCGAAGATGCTGCTGGTCAACTCGACCACGGATTACTACTCGCTGCGCGCTTCCCTCGGACGTACCGGCGCATCCGGGACCGCCGATCAGCAGCTTCCGGCCAACGTGAGGATGTACGACATCGCCGGCGGATCGCATGTCGTGGTTCCAAAGGCGCCGGAATGCGCTTTGCCGCCTGGCCGCCTCGATTGGGCCCCGGTGTCTCGTGCCGGACTGCTTCGCCTCGACGCGTGGGTGGCCCTGAACGCTGCGCCTCCCGCGAGCATGCTGATGCCGCTGGAGCCGGCAAGCGGCGAGCCCCCCGCGCTGCAGGCCCCGGCCAGGCTTGCCAGCGCCGCGATCCAGGTGCCGAAGCGTGACGCAGACGGAAATGCAGTCGGTGGCGTGCGGTTGCCGGACATCGTGGCGCCGCTCGGCACGAACGGCGGCCAGAATCAACCGCAGACTTTCACATGCATGCTGGTCGGATCCTATTCCGCGTTCGCCGTCACGAAGGCGCAGCGGGAAGCGGCGCACGATGCGCGCCCGTCAGTCGAGGAGCGCTACCGGAGCCTGGACGAATACGTAAACCGGGTGCGGGTTGCGGCGCAGGGCCTGCTGGAGCGCGGGCTTCTGCTGCCGGAAGACGCGGCGGTGATTGTCCAGGGAGCTGCATCGAATCATCTGTTTGGGCACTGACCCGAGACCAACACTAGGGGGAGACGCGCGTGAACGACATGGTGACGAAAGTCATGACGGAACCGCAGGACTGGTACACCGCCGCGCAGGCGGTGCAAGCCGACACGGTGGCGTTGCGGCGCGCGATCCATTCCGAGCCCGAACTCGGGCTGCAGACCCCGAAAACGCTTGCCAAGGTGCGCGCCGCGCTCGCCGGCCTGCCGCTGGAGTGGAAGACCGGGCGCTCGACGACCGGCGCGGTCGCCGTGCTGCGCGGCGCTTTGCCCGGGCGCAGCGTGTTGCTTCGCGGCGATATGGACGCGCTGCCGATGCCGGAGGACACGGGGCTGCAATTCCGCTCCACCGTCGAAGGCGCGATGCACGCCTGCGGCCACGATACGCACACCGCGATGCTGGCCTCCGCGGCGCGCATTCTCTGCGCCCGCCGCGAGTCGCTCGCCGGCACGGTGCTGTTCATGTTCCAGCCCGGCGAGGAGGGCTGGCACGGCGCCCGATTCATGATCGACGACGGCCTGCTCGACGACCCGGCGCCCGAGGCGGCTTTCGCGCTGCACATCATGCCGAATGCGCCGGCCGGCAGCTTCGTCGCCAAGGCCGGACCCATGATGGCCTCGGCCGACAAGCTGATCGTGCGCGTGACGGGCAAGGGCGGGCATGCGTCGATGCCGCACCACGCGATCGATCCTATTCCGGTCGCTTGCGAGATCGTGACCGCGCTGCAGGCTTTCGTCACGCGGCGCATCGACATATTCGATCCGGTCGTGATCACCGTCGCCAAGATCGACGGCGGATCGACCAACAACGTGATCCCGGAGACCGCCAATCTGCTCGGCACCATCCGGACGCTCTCGGAGGAAACGCGCGAGGCGGCCCACGCCGGCATCGCCCGGGTGGCCGAGAACGTCGCGCGCGCGCACGAGTGCGAGGCCGAGGTGAAGATCGAACGGGGCTTTCCGGTAACCGTGTGCGACGCGCGCGCCGTCGGCGTCGCCGAGCAGGCGATCGGCGGCCTGTTCGGCGCCGGGGCATGGAAAACGATGACCAGCCCGGTCATGGGCGCCGAGGATTTTTCCTACGTGCTGAATCGCGTGCCAGGCGTGATGGTTTTCCTCGGCGTATGCCCCGAGGGGCAGCTGTGGAGGAGCGCCTGCCCCTGCCACTCGAACAAGATGGTGCTGAACGAGGCGATGCTGGCCCGCGGCGTCGCGGCGCACTGCGCCATCGCCGAACGGTTCCTCGCGCGCGGGTTCGGCTGAGGCGGTCATCCGCCCCGGCCTGTCGCGTCGAATTACTTGCGCAGCTGCACGAA
>Ga0070731_10000979_pt1 | contig 32133 bp, 35 predicted proteins | sample Coa_R1_2_FD_66448 | JGI IMG/M metagenome (GOLD analysis project Ga0070731, IMG submission 66448) | Surface soil microbial communities from Centralia Pennsylvania, which are recovering from an underground coalmine fire - Coalmine... | ecosystem: Environmental > Terrestrial > Soil > Unclassified ... | reverse complement strand
CGGCCACCGAACCTCACCTCATCTTGAGGAACCTGCTGCGCCACGGTTTGAAACAAGCTGTCGACTAGCGCGGCGGCGAGGACCGCGCGCTCGTGCACCCGAGACTCGACATCGCGCCGTGACTTCGCCTGGGTGTTGGAGAGTTCGATACCGAACACACCCAGCGACGCGAATAGCACCAGCCCACCGATAAGCAGCGCGACCGCTGCGCGTCGTCGCTTCGCCGTTGCTGCCTGCCGCCCGGCGCTCATGACCTCAGCCCGCGGACCCGCAATCACCCAGCCGGGAGCGGACACCACTTCGCGAGCCGCGGGAATACGGCCTGATCGGACGCCGATCAGCGACGAGGGAGGCGGACTCTGAGATGTGGGGGGCTGGAGGCATCAGTCTGGAGATGCGCCCCGGTCGTTACCCGTATCGGCTAGGTCTCCGAAGGATTGAACACTCGGGGGGAATCAACGGACGCAAAGCCGTGGAGCCCAGTGACCTGCGGTCGTACGTCGCGGTCACGACGACGTTCTCGCCGAAGTCAAAGTGCTGTCACCGTCGGTAGTACTCGATCGCGCCGGTTTGTTCGAGGTCATCCAGGAGGATCGCTTCGACATCGAGGTCCAGCTCGATCCAATTGGAGACGACCACCCCACCACCGGGTAGCCTTCTTGCACCTGGATGGCAAGCTCGACGCTTCGGCCCCGGCGGTCGTGGCCCAACGGATCAACGCAGCCACCCACGCGGTGCTGACCGCGACCAATATGAGTCCGGGCTCGGCAGGCCAGCAATGACTGCGCTCGAGCTCCCGCTACGCATACTCGTCTGGGATCAAGACGGGAAGACCATCTTTGGCTACAACGATCCGAAAGGCTTCGCTGGGGCCTACCACCTCACGGCTCAGGCCACGACGCTCGCCGAAAAGGCTGAGCACCCTTAGCGACCTTGTGGGCGTTCCGAGCGAGGATCCGATCGGGTTCGTGCGCTGCCTCGGTGAGGATGTCGCGCCACAGGCGCGAGCGCTGCTCTGATCCGATCGGTCGACCGCGGACCCGGCCGCCTCGCAGGCCGGGTCTGCGGACACAGCACCGGGTCAAGTAGCGGCGACCTCGGGCTTGGAGAGCTTCGCCAGCACTTCGTAGAGCGCGGCGATGTCTCGGTGCCCGTAGCCGCGCTGGTCCGCTGCGCCGAGGATCTCGTCGGCTACGGCGGCGGTCGGGAGCGGCGTCGCGAGCTCTTCGCCGGCCTGGCGGGCGAGGCGGATGTCCTTGTGCATCAGGCCGACGTCGAACCACGTCTCCTCGGGGTTGTCGAGCACGAGCGGGACGCGGGCCTTGAGCATCGGCGAGCCGATGGCGCTCTCGGTCATGATCTCAGCGGCGCGGTGGGGGTCGATCCCGTCGCGTTCGGCGAGCAGCAGACCCTCGGAGAAGGCGAGCATCTGCACCCCGAGGCTGATGTTGATCGCGAGCTTGAGCACCAGTCCCTGGCCGTTCTCACCAACGTACTCCGGAGTTCCCAGTACCCGCAGGACCGGCTCGACCCGCCGGAAGGCTCCTTCGTCGCCGCCGACCATGATCGTGAGCGTTCCGGTCTGGACCTGCGGCACACTGCCGGACACGGGGGTGTCGAGCATCAGCGCCCCCCGCCCTTCCTCGCGCACGCGGGACGCGAGCTTGCGGCTCACTCCTGGGGTGATCGTGCTCAGGTCGGCCCAGATCTTGCCTTCGCCCAGACCGGCGAGGAGGCCGTCGGTTCCTGTCGTAATTGACTCGACCACGTCGTCGTTCGGAAGCGACGTCATCACGATGTCGGCTGCCTGCGCGACCTCGCGTGGCGTGTCGACCCAGCGCAGGCCCTGGTCGATCAGCCACTGCGCGCCGTCCCGGTTGCGAGCCTCGCCGTACACGGCGTAGCCGGCGGCGAGATAGCGGGCGGCCATGTTCCCGCCCATCTTCCCTAGTCCTATGAATCCGATGGTCTGCATTGCTACTGCGCTCCTTCGATCGTGGTGATGTCGTCTTGGCTGAGCTCGAGGTTCGCCGCGTCGACCAGGGGGTCGACCTGCTCGGGTGAGCGGAAGCCGACGATCGCGCCGTGCACGGCGGGATTGCGGAGGGTCCAGGCGATCGCGACGGCTCCCGGGACCGTGTCGTGGCGCTCGGCGACGACCCTCAGGCGGTCCACGATCTCGAGATTGCGCGAGAGCTCGGGCTCCTGGAACCGCGGGTCCTGTTTGCGCCAGTCGTCGTCGGGCATGGCCTGGATCCGCTGCCTGCTCATCCGCCCGGTGAGGAGCCCCGAGCTCATCGGGGAGTAGACGATGACGCCGATCCCCTCGCGGTTTGCGAACGGCAGGATGTCCCGCGCGGCGTCGCGTTCGATCAGCGAGTACTGCGGCTGGAGCGTCTCGACCGGTGCGATCTGCTGGATCCGCTCCATTTGCTCGACGTCGAAGTTTGAGACGCCGATGTGCCGCACCAGCCCCTGCTCCTTGAGCTCGGCGAATGCCGACCAGCCCTCCTCGATGTCCTCCTCGGGGATCGGCCAGTGGATCTGGTAGAGGTCGATCGCGTCGACTCCGAGCCGCTCGAGGCTGGCATGCGCCTCGCGTAGGATCGAGTCACGCTTGAGGCTGTGCACGACGCGTCGGCCCGGTCCCTCCAGAAGCGAAGCCTTGGTGAACACGTAAGGCCGCTCGGATAGGCCCTGAAGCGCGCGGCCCACAACCGTCTCGGAGTGACCGAAGCCGTAGGCGGCGGCAGTGTCGATCCAGTTCACGCCCTGCTCGAGAGCGTGGTGAATCCCGGCGATCGACTGGTCGTCCTCCTGTGGGCCCCAGCCGAACTCCCAGCCCCCGCCTCCGATCGCCCAGGCGCCGAACCCGACGCGCGTGATCTCGAGGTCGGTGCTTCCGAGTTGACTGGTCTGCAGTTGCGTTGTTTGCATGATGGCTCCTCTCATGAAGAGATTGGGTGTAGATGCGCGGATGCGCGCGGGCCGCGGCCCCGGCCGCCGAGCAGCGTCCGGGTGGCGGCGACGATTCCAAGTGCGAGCAGTCCGGAGAAAACGAGCAGGCTGACGCGTGTAGAGGCGATCTGGGTAAGGGCGCCAAGGCCTATCACCGGCCCGGCGAGGCCGATGTACGCGGCTAGGTACAGGCCGGCCAGCGCCTCGGCACGATGTTCGGGCAGCGAGATCTCGGACACAGTGCCGATACCGCCCTTGAACATCAGTCCGCCTCCGGCGCCCGCGACCAGGTCGCCCACCAGAAAGAGGCCGAAGCTTGGTGTCGGCAACCAAACCGCGACCGTGAGCAGAGCGATGCCGATCAGCAACGCGGGTATGCCTCGGGCCAGCAATTGCTGCGGTGGGCGCGCGCCTGTCATTGTCTGCGCTATCGCGGCGGCCGCGAACATCGCAAAGGAGACTGCGCCAGCCAGCGCACGAGACGGCTGATGCAGAGTTGTGGCGAGGAAGCTTGGCGCCAGCGACGTGATCAGCCCGAAGAGCGCGAACGTGATCGCCGCGCCGACCCCGGCCGCAAAGAACCGCGCCCGCGAACCCGCGGGCACCGACACACGTTGCGGCCGGTAGCGCGGGCGCGCCGGCGGTGAGCTGCGGGTCTCAGGGGCGAAGCTGATCGCGATTAGGGCGAGCGCCATGGAGCCACCGAGAACCAGGAAGGGAAGCGTGAGGGGGTCGCCAGCCGACTGAGCAAGAACGCCCGCGACGAGGCCCCCGAGGCCGAGCCCGCCGAGGTTTGCCGCCGCGGCGACGATCTGAGCTCGGCCGCGGCCGCGCGGGGGCCGCCGGGCGGCGTCGAGTTCGGCCAGCCATGCCGTCGCAGTGGCGGTAACGACCCCAACGCCAAGCCCGCTGACGATGCGCGCCACGAACAGCCCGGGCAACTCCGGCCAGACCACGAAAACCACAGCAGCAATGACGTTTAGCGCCAGGCCTAGAGCGACCATGCGCCGTCTGCCATACCAGTCGGAGAGGTGCCCAGCCAGGAACAGGCTGAGCGCCACGGCCACCGCGTAGACGGCAAAGACGATCGTGATCGTCAGTGACGAGAACCGGTCATGGTGAGCGAACCCTGACCACAGCGGCGTTGGCGCCGTGGTGAACGCCATCACCACCGTGAATGCAACTGCGACGGCCCAGAACCACAGGCCGCCTCTACGAGAGCTGGAGGATGAGGAGGCGATATTTGGCATGTCTCCAGCTTCCGCCTCCGGCTTATCAGATTCAACGCAAAAGATTGCTAACTGTTATCGCGTATGGCGATAAGCTCCTTGGCGTGGAGCTCAGGCAGCTTGCCGTGTTCGTCGCGGTGGCCGAGGAGGGCAGCTTCACGCGCGCAGCCGACCGGCTCCACGTCGTCCAATCGGCGGTCTCGGCCGGCGTGCGGAACCTCGAACGAGAGCTCGGAGCCCGCCTGTTCGACCGATCGACCCACCGGGTCCAGCTAACCGACGCCGGCGACGCACTGCTGCCCGAGGCGCGGGCGACGCTGACGGCCGCCAGCGCGGCGCGCGACGCGGTCGACGCGGTCCGCGGCGGCATCCGCGGCACCGTCCTGCTCGGGACGATGCAGGCGCAGGGCATGAGGGCGATCGGCATCCCCGAACTACTCGCCGGGTTCCGTCACGACCACCCCCTGGTTCAAGTGCATATCCGTCACGCTGCCGGCGGATCCGCCGAGATGGCGACGCAGGTGAAAGAGGGCCAGCTCGACCTTGCGTTCGTCTCGCTCGCGGCCAACAAGCTGCCCGGCGTCGAGCTGACACCGCTAACCCGCGAGCCGATGGTGGTTCTCGCGCCCGCCGCGCATCAACTGGCCAAGCGACGAAGCATCCCGATTGCCGCGCTCGCCGACGAGCCGCTGGCGGAGTTTCCCGCCGGCTGGGGCCTACGCACGCTCAGTGACCGAGCGTTCGCCTCGGCGGGGATCACCCGCACCATCACCTACGAGGTCAACGACACCGCCAGCGTGATCGAATTCGTCCGCCACGGCCTCGCGCTCACCCTGCTGCCGGCATCGTTTGTCGGGGACCGCAGAGGGCTAGCGCTGATCCCGATCCGCGGGTCCGTGCCCGAGTTCCGGACCGCGATCGCGGCACCCTCCAACCGACGGCTCAACGCGGCAGCCCGAACGCTGCTCGAGACGATCAAGCACACAACCGTCTGACCCAAGACGGCTGACGGGTCGCGGAGCTTGTACCACCTCGAACCGCTAACCGATGAACCCGTCGCCAAGCACGATTGCGACTAGGTGTGCGCGCGTGCGTGCCTGGGTCTTGACCATCGCGTTGCGAACGTGGGTGCGGACGGTCGCTGACGAGAGGTAGAGCTCGGCGGCGATTTGGCCCGTGTTGGCGCCTTGCGCCACCAGCCGGATTACTTCACGTTCGCGAGGCGTGAGGGTTGATTCGAGATCTTGGGGTAACCCGCTATCACCAGCGCCGATCAGCTCTTCACCGTCGGGCTCGAGCCGTACCGACAGCATCACCATGAGCGCATGCCAACGGCCGTCGATCGTCGTGCCGTGACCGGCATAGCTCACGCGCAGCTGCCTTCCATCGGCATGCGCTACGCGCGTCTCCGCATACAGCTGGTTGGTGCTAAGCAGCTGCGCCCATAGCTTGTCGCCGAGCGCAGCGTCCTCGTCCAGGATGTGGCGGCCGGGGTCAGTTCCGACCGCGTGTTTCCGGCTGGCGCCGAACAACTCGCATGCGGCCTCCGTGCTCGCGACGACCAGACGGTCGCAATCGACGAGGCACATGGGCACGTTCGAATCCTCAAACGAGGACCAGAACGGTCTGCGAGACAGGACGTCCCAATCGGTTGCCGTGAGGTTGTGTTGCAAGCTAATCGCTCCGATCACCCCGTCGGATATGAACGGGCCAGGAAACGTAGGCGAACGCAGGCGAGCCGACCATCCACAATTCGACGTACTCGTTCATGGGGAGTTGAAGCAAGAACGACGAGCTCCAACCCGCGGGCCAATTCGCCAGGGCAAGCGACGGACATCCGCTCGGTGTCTCGGACTGCGGGCTAAGAGGACTTACGCCTATGGTGGGGATCGGCGCCCGCCTCGACTATCCCTGAGGAGATCGACCGCCTCGAGCAGCAGCAGCCCGGCCCCTACCTGTCCTCGGAGATCGACCTTGCCCGGGCCGAGCTCGCGCGGTTCGCCGGGCGCCTAACCGAGGCCGAGGATCTTCTCCAACGCGCGATCGACACAGCTCGAGCACTGGGCAGGCGCGACCTCGTGGCCGGCCACGGCATGGGGGCGGCCCACACCCAGCTGCTCGCGGGAGACACCGCTGCCGCCCTCGAAACTCTCCTGGGCAGTGACGCCATCCTGACTGAGCTCGGCGAGCGCGGCTACAGCTCAACGGTCCAGGCATTTCTTGCTCAGACCTACGAGCAGCTTGGGCAGATTGACCAGGCGCACGCCGCGATCGCCCTTTCGGAGACGCTCGGCAGCCACGACGATGTCATCAACCACGTGATCACGCACGGAGTCCGCGCCCGCCTCGCGCTCCGCGACGGAAATCACGACGCCGAGCGCTGGGCACGCAGCGCCGTCGAGCACGCCTACATGACCGACTCGATCGATCTTCAGGGCCACACCAGGCTCCAGCTTGGCGAGGTCTTGGCAAGCCTCGGACACAAGCACGAGGCGATCGAGGAGGCGCGTGCGGCAAGCGACCTGTTTGCGGCCAAGGGCGACGAATTCGCTCGAAAAAAGGCGCAGCAGCTGTTGGATCAGCTCTCGTCCGACGCGGCGGAGACCAGATCCTGATCGTCAGGTCGGCGAGACGGTCAAACCGCGGTCGGAAGGGCCCAGCGAGTCGTGTGCCTGTGGGCCTTTCAGCCCGACGCTAGCGGTGGTAGCGTCGGCCGATGCGGCGAGTTCTGATCAGCCCGCGCGCCGCTGACTTATCTACACAAGGGAGTAGCCATGAGTGCTGCATCGGCGAGCGACTCCGTACTCGGGGGACTCCACGACGAGCTGGATGACCTGGAGGCGCTCTACAAGGACATCCACAGCCATCCAGAGCTCTCGCTGCAGGAAAAACGAACCGCGGCAATCGCCGCGGAACGTCTCAGGACGTCCGGATTCGATGTGACCGAAGCTGTCGGGGGAACCGGTGTCGTCGGGTTATTGAGAAACGGAGATGGTCCGACCGTGATGTTGCGCGCGGATATGGACGCGTTGCCGGTCAAGGAGGCCACCGGGCTGCCGTATGCGAGCACGGTGACAGCCACGGACGCCGACGGCAACGATACGCCGGTGATGCACGCATGTGGCCATGACATGCACGTCACCTGGCTCGCCGGGGCAGCCGCATTGCTCGCGGAGGACGACGCGGCCTGGCATGGCACGCTGATGGCTGTCTTCCAGCCTGCGGAGGAGATAGGAGCAGGGGCCCAGGCGATGATCGACAACGGGCTATTCGAGCGCTTTCCCAAGCCCGATGTGATCCTCGGCCAGCACGTGATGCCGATGTCTGCCGGGACGATCGCCAGCAAATCGGGAGTAGTCACGTCCGCAGGCGACAGCTTTCAGATTCGGATGTTCGGCCGCGGCGCGCACGGGTCGATGCCGCAGGCCAGCATCGACCCGGTGGTGATGGCCGCCTCAACCGTGTTGCGGTTGCAGACGATCGTCTCGCGAGAGATCGGCCCATCGGACGCCGCCGTAGTTACGGTCGGCGCGCTACAGGCCGGCACGAAGGAAAACGTAATTCCGGATGACGCGGTGATCAAGCTCAACGTCCGCACCTTCGACGAGAACGTCCGGCAACGCGTGCTCGATGCAATCCACCGGATCGTCAACGCCGAGTCCGATGCCTCCGGCGCCCCCCGGCCGCCGGAGATCACCGCGCTCGATCGCTACGAGCTGGTGCGCAACGACGATCAGGCGACCCAGCGGGTGCGCGAGGCATTTCGTTCCCACTTCGGCGATGAACAGGTGACTCAGACTGGTCCCGCGTCCGCGAGTGAGGACTTCGGCTCCTTCGGGGTCGAGTGGCATGTGCCTTCGGTGTTCTGGTTCATCGGCGGCGTCGACCCCGACACCTATGCGAAAGCGCAGCGCGAGGGCCGCCTCAGTGAGCTACCCACCAATCACAACCCCAAGTTCGCTCCGGTCATCCATCCGACCCTCGAGACCGGAGTGCAGACGCTCGTCACCGCCAGCTGCGCCTGGCTCGCCCACTAGCCTGGACGCAACCCGATGGCCTCGCCGCCTCCGCTGCGCGGATTCGATCCGACCCTGCTCCTCGTCCTCAACCTTGTCGGGACGTTCGTGTTCGGGCTCAGTGGGGGCATGGCCGGCGTGCGGAAGCAGCTCGATCTGTTCGGCGCCGTCGTCCTCGCCGTGGTCGTCGGGATCGCCGGGGGCACGATCCGCGACCTGCTGATCGGCATCGCGCCCGCCACGTTTCGTGACTGGCGCTACCTTGCCGTTGCCGGCGGCGCTGGGCTCCTGACGAGTCTTGCGCACCCGACGATCAACCGCCTTCAGCGCCCCATCGATGCTCTCGACGCGGGCGGGCTCGCGCTCTTCTGCGTAACCGGCGCGGCCACCGCGCTCGCCCATCGCCTGGGCGTGGTCGACGCGGTGATCCTCGGCGCGATAACCGGTATTGGCGGCGGCATGCTCCGCGACGTACTCGTGGGTGAGATCCCTACCGTCCTTCGTGGGGGGCTCTACGCGATCCCAGCTCTCCTCGGCGCCGGGATCGTGGTCGCCGCCTACCACGCCGGAGACCACACCGTGACCTTCCCAATCCTTGGTGCCGCGGTGTGCTTCCTCGTCCGCATCGCCGGTCTGCATTACGGGATCGGACTCCCCCGCGCAGCCGACGTAGCGGTCAGCGGCATGCCCGGCGTGCGCCACGGCCACGCCGTGGACGCTGACGGTCACACCGAGCGACGTCAAGAAGCGCCAGGTGATGAGCGGATCTAGCGCTCGGCGCGACTCGGCAGCTTCAGCTCGTAAACGGCGGCGAGATCGTCGTTCCCGTGCTTGTTCTGAACATCGCCGATCCGTTCGAGGACGGCATCGAGTACGGGCAGCTCGACGCCCGAGCCGCTCGCCACCTCCCTGACGAGCTTGAGGTCTTTGAGCGCGAGGCGCACTGGAAACCCAGCTGGATATTCATGGCGCTCCATCTCACCGAGCTTCTCGACGGCGTACGAGGAACCGAGCGGCCCGCCATCGAGCAGGGTGATGAACTCTCGCGCGTCGAGCCCCATCAGTTGGCACAGATGCATCGACTCGGCGAGTGCGGCGACCATGGCGATCATCCAGTGGTTGGCGGCCAGCTTGAGGCGCGAGCCCATGCCGGCTTCCCCCACCCACTGGACCCTCGAGCCGAGTGCTTCGAAGACAGGCTCTACGCGCTCGCGTGCGGTCTCCGGTCCCGAGGCCAGGATCGTCAGTTGCCCCTCCTCCGCGGGGTGAGTGCTTCCGGAGACCGGCGCATCAAAGAGGGTCACGCCACGAGCCGCCGCGGCCTCCACGAGTTGGTCTGCCTCGGCCGCGCCGACACTGCTCATCTGCAGCCAAATCGTCTCCCGGGACCACTCATCGAGTAGCGGCTCGACGACTGATAGGACGATTTCCGCCCTCGGCAGCATGGTGATCACCGCCTCAGCGCCGCGCACGACGTCAGCGGGCGTTCCCGCGAGATCCGCGCCCCGGTTGGCGAGGGGTCGCGCATGCCCGGGGTTACGGTCCCAGGCGATGACGCCGACACCCTGATTCAGGAGCCGGTGCGCCATCGCGGTTCCCATCAAACCCGTCCCCAGCAATCCGACCCGGCTCACCGCCGCCCCGCTCATCTCGGCCTCCTCGTTGTCAGGGACCTACCAATCGCCGATCGGTCTCATTCTGCTGCGCTCAGCCAGCGGGCTGAAGGCTTTCGGCGAAGCCCAGAGAAGCGTCGCACTTTTCCGACCCTATGGGTCCGTTTTGTGCGACGCTTCGCACCAGGCCACCAAGCCACCAGGCTGCGACCGGTCCCGCAAAGCCGCTCACGTAGCGCGCGCCCGCGCTACCGCCGCGCGAGCAGTCTCGACCGCGGCGGTCTCAGCGCCGTCCTCGCGAGCGATCTGGCGGGCCAGCGCGAGCTCGGCCTCGAGCACGCGCTCGGCGGTGCGGGGCCGGCGCTGCGCGCGTATGTAGTTCTTGAACCTGGTTCGCGTCCCCGCGAGCGCCTCGAGCTCTTCCGGGGTCACGACGCCGCGCTCCACCTCGGGTGCCATCAGCTCCCGCATCCACTCGCGCTCGACGCCGACGCTGTTGTCGTACACCCAGACGAACACGCTGATGAGGACCAACGCGACAAGTCCGGGCACGATCGAGATGACGTTGTCGCCCGCGATCGCGGCGCTCGCGTCCCATAGGCCGTGCATGAGCATCGCCGTGGCCATCAGCCCGAGGCCGAGGCGCTTACGCGCCGGCACATCCGGCCGGCCGATGAACCAGATCAGCCCGGCGCTGAACACGCCGGTGTACATCCAGTGCGAGGGGACGGAGGCGAGCGTGCGCGCGACGATCGTCTGCCAGGTTGCGCTGATGTCGCCGAACGCATTGGCGGCGCCGATCCACGCGTAGCTGATGTCCTCGCTGATCTGGAACCCGAGACCGATTAGGGCGCCGACGATGAGCCCGTCGAATGGGCTGCGTATCAACCGGGGCGCGAGCACGAGCAGCAGGAGGACGCCCGCACCCTTGGCCAGCTCCTCGTCGACCGGCGCCGCGAGCGCCGCCCCCCAGTCGAACGAGAAGCTCGCGCCGAACAGCTTCGAGTAGAGACTCATCACCGCGTCGTTGCCGAGCAGCGCGAACGCTCCCGTCGCCACCACGAAGCCCCACAGGAAGCCGACGGCGGCGAGCTTGCGCGGCACCGTCGTGTAGCGGTCCTCGTAGTGGATGTACCACAGGTACGCGATGGCGAGCAGGCCGAAGGCGATGATCCCGCTGGTGAGCGCGCCGCTGTAGGCCGCGGCCGCGATTGACACCTGGCCAGACAGGACGACGACCCCGAATACAAAGAGCCCGCAGTAGACCCAGAAGGCCAGGTTGCGGGGTTGGAAGAAACGAAAGTCCTCCCCCCAACCTGACTGCTCGATCGCGCGCCGCCGACCCTCGCTCAGCGCGCTCATGACGTGCGGATGCTGCGGATCATCGCCACAATCGCGTCGCGCGCGCGGGTGATCGACCCTCTCGGGCCGGCGACGACGATCACGATCCCCTCGGCGGACGTCTGCCCCCGCGGCCTGAGCACGAACGTCACCACAGACCCTTCACGCGTAACGCCGGCAAAGTCCTGCCCCACGCCGAGGGCGCCTTGGCGCGTCCTCACCCGGTACTGGCGGCTGGCGCTGGCAGCTCCACGGGCGTGGTCAAGTTCGGAGCTGATCTGCTTGACCCGTCGCAGCAACGCCAATGGCGTGCCGGCGAACGGCGCGGCCTGGACGTCGAACGTGATCGCGCCATCGACGATCTCGGCGCTGGCGGTGTCGCCGACCAGCGAGCGCGCGTGACCGACGAGCGCCCCCGTGGCGAGGTCCCACCCCGGGGCGGGAGTGAGCGTGACCCCCGTGGCGAGCTCGGCAACTTCGCCGCGATGAATGGGGGCGTGGTACGGCGTCTTGCTGTTGACGAGCGGCAGTACTCCGCTCATCAGCGCCGCCAACGCGAGTACCAGCAGCGATGGCTTGACCGTGGCGCGGTCGATCCCCGTGAAGCGATGGCGAGCAGCCGGAAGATCCGAGCGGGCGCCTCCTCCCTGGTCGACGACTGCCGTGTTGTACTTGCCGAGCATCTCCTCGTGCCGCTGGGCGGCGCCTTGTCATCAGACTCGCCTGCCCGCGAGCATGCGCTCTTGGGGGGTGATCGGTCATCACGCAAAACGCGTGATGACGCGGGGGCGGTTTGGACGCGGCGCGAGGCGGTATACGTCGGTTCATGTCAAACCTCACCGCGCGAACCGAGGCTTGGCGGCAGGCCGGCGCGTTCACGGAGTTCGACGGACGGAACATCTTCGTCCGCGAACGCCCGGGCGCGGCCGACGCGCCGTCGCTCCTCTTCCTACACGGGTATCCGTCGAGCTCGTATGACTGGCGCGGGGCTTTTGACAAGCTCGATTCGCGTCGGCTGATCGCGTTCGATTTCCTCGGCTTCGGCCTCTCCGAGAAGCCGCCCGACCAGATCTACTCGCTGCGGATCCAGGCCGACCTCGCCGAGGCGCTCGTGCAGCGTCTAGGTGTCCTCGGCCCGGTGACGATCGTCGCCCACGACATGGGCAGCTCGGTCGCCACTGAGCTCCTGGCCCGCGACCTCGACGGCGACCTCGGCTTCGAGCTGGCCTCGGCGTTGCTGTTCAACGCCAGCCTGGTGCGTGAGCAGGCCAGCCTGCTGTGGGGCCAGAAGCTTCTGCTGAGCCGGCTCGGACCGCTCGCCGCGCGCCTCATCAACGAGTCGGTGTTTCGCCGGCAGTTTGCGGGGATCTTCTCCAGCGACCATCCGCTGAGCCCCGAGGAGGCCGCCGACCAGTGGTCGCTGCTGAGACACGGCGACGGCCACCGCACGCTCCAGCGGCTGATCCACTACAACCGAGAACGGGTCACGCCCCCGTACGCCGAGCGCTGGCATGCCGCACTGCGTGAATGGCCCGGCCGGCTCGAGCTCGCGTGGGCCGACTCAGATCCGATCTGCACCGAGGCAGTGCTCCAGGCCGTCTTGGCGCTTCGGCCCCAGGCCGAGCTGACGCGCCTCCCTGGGCTCGGGCACTACCCGCAGATCGAGGATCCGCTCAGCGTCTATCGGGTGGTCGAGCGACACGCCACGAGGTGCGCGTCGAGGGACTGATCGCCGGCCGCTCTCAGCGGGACGATTTCGCGCGCTTCCGGCTCCCGTCGCTCCCCGACGAGCGCCGCCGTGAACCGTTACCGCGTGAGTTACCGTCGGACTCTTCGCCGCGGGGGTCCTCCCCATTGCGGAGGCGCTCGAGCGTTCGCTCGAGTGCATCCATGAGATCAGGCACCGGCGAAGGCTCCTTCTCGGGCGTCGGTACCTCGATCGTCTTCCGCTTGCGCTTGGCATCGATCACGCGTCGTAGCCGCTCGCGGTAACAGTCGCGGTAGTGCTCGGGGTCCCAGTCAGTGGCCAGCTCCTGGATGATCGCGACGGCGCCGTCGAGCTGCTTCGGCGAGGGCTTCTTGCCGCCCGTCGGCACGTCCTTGGCCGCCCGCACTTCGTCGTGGAAGAGCATCGTCGTCAACGCGAGCGCCCCCTCCCGAGCCCGAACCGCAACCAGGTACTCCTTGGTCCGCATGACAAAGCGCCCCAGGGCCACGCGATCCTGACTTGCCATCGTCTCCACGAGCAGACGGTAGGCACGGAGCGTCCCCTCGCTGTCGCCGGCGGGAGCCAGGAAGTAAGGGTGATCGAAGTAGATCGGGTCCACCTGGTCGAGCTCAACGAACGCCTCGATCTCGATCGTGCGGGTCTTACGGGGCTGAACCGATCCCAGCTCCTCGTCGCTGATCACGACCTGCTTGCCATCGAGGTCATACGCGTGAGCCACCTCCTCCCACGTGACCTCGGCGTCCTCTTTTGAGCAGAACCGGCGCTGTTCGATCGGGACCTTGTCCTTCTCGTGAAGCTGATTGAAGTGGTAGTCGAGATCCCGCACCGCGCTGAAGAGCTGCACCGGGACGTTCACCAGGCCGAAGCTGAGAGAGCCACTCCACAGCGCCCGGGCCATGCTCAGCTCCGTGCTCCGGCGAGGCTCGCCTCGAGCGCCGCGGCCAGGTCGTCGCCGTGCGCCGGCTCCTCCTGCGCGACAAGATCGATCTCCTCGCCCTTCGCCTTGCGTTTGATCAGGTCAAGGACGGCGTCGCGATACGTGTCCTCGTAGTCATCGGGCTTGAAATCCGCCGTCATCGACTTGATGAGCTGCCCGGCCATCTCGATCTCCTGCTTGCTCGGCTTGCGAGCACCGGGCTGGAGCTCGAGCTCGTCCGCCGTGACCACCTCGTCGTGGAAGCGCAGCGTGTGCAGGATCAGCACGTCGTCTTGGGCACGCAGCGCGACCAGGTACTCCCGGTCGTGAAACGTGAAGCGCCCGATGCCTGCCAGCTCAGTCTTCCGCAAGGCCTCGCGCAGGAGACGGAACGCGTCCGCCTCGTCACGGGAGCCGACGTAATACGTGCGGTCGTAGAACACAGGATCGATCTCCGCCGCTCGCACGAATTCATCCAGGTGGATGACCTTGCCGCGATCGCCCGCCGCCGCCTTGACCTCGTCCTTTTCGAGCACCACGTACTTGCCTGCCGAGACCTCATAGCCCTTGACGATCTCCTTGTAGGGGACCTCGCGGTCCTCCTTGGGGCAGATGCGCCGGTGCTCGATCCGGGCTCCATCCTTGGCGTGGACCTCGCTGAAGTGCACCGTCTTCGACTCGGTCGCCGAGTAGAGCTTGATCGGGACATTCACCATCCCGAACGTCACCGTCCCGTTCCAGATCGACTTCGGCATCGGGAAATGGCTACCCGGAACGGCGCCCTCCAAATTAGGGTCCGGACCTGATCCAGCCGCGAGCCGGCACTGCCGATGCTCATGGCATGCAAGGTCATCTCCCCCACCCTGCCCCCATCCTGGCCCAGCTGCGTGAGCGGATATCGCTCGCGTCCTACGAAGTGGATCCCGTGGCCGTGGCCGACGCGATCGTACGCCGCCGCTGGCGCGTCGACGTCGTCTCGCCACCCGCCCCGAAGCCGCGCGGGCATGCTCGCGTGCGCACCCGCGCGCGCGTCAGCTGCATCGCCGGCCGCGGATCCGCCGTTGGATCCAGGGCCCTGGCGGCCTAGCTTCTCACCCTATTTCCGCCGGTCGACGGCGCGCTCGAGCTGAGCCTTGTTCATGCGTGAGCGGCCGTCGATCCCGAGCTTCTTCGCCTCGTTGTAGAGCTGATCGCGCGTTCGGCCCTTCGCCCTCGAGGTTCCGGAGCGCAGGCCTCCACGCCGGCCTGAGGAAATGTCCTGGGTCGACGTGCGCGAGCGAGTTCGCGTCTCGCCGGCCCGCGCACGCTCCTTGTTGACGGTACGCGCGGCGATCTCCTCAGCGCGGCTCTCACCCGCGCCCTGGTCGAGCTGGCTCTCCTTGATGTGCTCGTACTGACGGGCCCTCTTGGTCCCCTTCTTGACACCTCTCGGCGGCACGCTTCACCTCCACTCTTTCGGCTCGAGGATCGGCTACCCGCGGACGGGTGAAGCAAACGGGGCAGCGAAGGGGTTACCCACAAGCGCTGAAACGGCGCAGCGCTTCCTTCGCGCCCTCAAGCCACGGCTCGCCGTGCGCCAGAAGCAGCATGTCGAAGTCCAAGTCGAGCTCGAGCAGGCGGGCGTACGCCTCACGCAAACCCCGCTTCGTCTCCTCCGGGTTGTCCATGTAACGCTCGGGAACGAAGCCGAGCTCCTCGCCGTAATGGATAACCCCGTCCGCGCAGGCAAGCGCGCGGTGTCCAGGGATGTAGAGCGCCGTCTCATCCGGGCAGATGGCGTCGATCTCATGCACCACGACCCCGCCCGGCAGCTCGTCGCCGAAGTCGAAGGCCTCGACGCGGCCCCTTCCCTTCAGCTCGTACAGACCGTTCCGGATGCAATGGACCGCGGTTCCGAAGCGTTCCCGGAAGTCCCAGCTGTGGCGGTCATGGTGCCGGTTGGTCAGCAGAACGTGCTCCGGCGCGCCACGCTCCTCGAACCATTCGACGTCCTCGCTCGGAAGCATCGGGTCGAGCAAGACCCGCTCGCGCTCCAGGTAATAGGAGCTCACGTCCGTGCCGATGTGCTCGTGGCGCGCCGTCCAATGCCACAGGCCGGGGGCGATCTCACGCATCGCCGGCCAGCCTACCTGTTGGGTTTCACCCGCCTCCGCCTCAGCAACGGACTCAACCCCGACATCCTTGACCTGTCAACTATAATCTGAGATGTGAACACGGTCGAGGCAGACAGACTAGAAGGCAGCGCGCTGGAGGCGTGGCGAAGCTATCTCCAAAGCCACGCTTCGATTGTCCGTGAGCTCGACGCCGAGCTGGTCGCCGTTCACGGCATGACAGCGCGGGATTATGAGGTCCTGCTCTACCTTGCCCAGGCGCCCGACCGCCGCCTGCCGATGTCGGCCCTCGCCACCAGCACGATGCTGACCCGCTCCGGGATCACGCGCCTGGTCGATGGTCTGGTGGAGGCGGGTTGGATCGAGCGTGTGGCCTGTCCGAGCGACGCCCGGGTCTCCTATGCCCGCCTGACCGACGTCGGGTACGGAAAGCTTCGCGATGCCGGATGCACGCATGTGGCGAGCATCCAGCGGCTGTTCCTCAAGCACTTCTCACCCGAGGAGATAAACCAGCTCGCGACGCTGCTCAGCCGCCTCCCCGGCGCCGGTGGCGGCGGGAGCTGTACCGTCGAGCCCGACGCCGCGTAGGCGGACCGGCGCGGCCGACCGCCGCGATCGGGCACCGGCGGCCGGCGCTACTCTACGCACCCGCGGCGACGTGGCGGAGTGGCTACGCAGCGGCCTGCAAAGCCGTCTACACCGGTTCGATTCCGGTCGTCGCCTCTAGGTGAAGGGCCGCCCCAGACTTGGATGCGGCCTTCCTGCGGATCCTCGACGTGGCTTTCGCGCGGACCAATGCCCGTTGGGCCGTGCAGGGAATTAACACCGCATCGAGATCGGCCTTCGAGTGGATTCTGCGACACTAGGGGAAGCTTCCCGCAAAGGCTTCGGCGTGCGGGAGGCGTCTCGCGCCCCTGCGGTTCGCCGTCTTTCCCTCCTTCTGGCGCCGGATCTGTCAATTCAGGGGAAGGCGAGATCGGACGGCCTATGGCCGACCGCACCGACCAAGAGCCCGCCTTGGGGGGGAATCTTCACCTGGCGATCTCCAACGCCATCGTGGGACTGCTGCGCGAATACACCGGACGCGGACCCACCAAGTCCCGCACAACGATCCGCGACAACATCGTCTTGGTGATGCTCGAACAGACCCTCACCAAGGGCGAAGAGTCGCTCGTGAGCAAAGGACGCGTCGACAAGGTGATCGAGATCCGCCACGAATTCCAAGAGGCGATGCGCGAGGAAAGCATGGCCAAGGTCGGCGAGCTCACAGGCCGCAAGGTCATCGCAATGCTGAGCGCCAACCACGTCCATCCTGACATCGGCGCCGAAATCTTCGTGCTCGACGGACCGCCCAACTACAACGGGGCGACCCCTCCCCAGCCCGACAGCGGCGCCTAGGCCCGCTCGGCTGGTTGTGGCGGCGCCTGAGCCTGCCACGGCAGACCTCGCTCGCCCGTTGCCCGCAGGGTCCTTTATGCGGCGTCGCTCACGGGGATTGTGACCATCGCCATACCGCAGCGGCGGGCCTGCGCGAAGGTCACAAGCCGGCCGGAGCGTTCGTCCCAGAGCTTCAGGCGTACCGCGCGCAGGCCATCCCACAGCGTCAGGGTCGGAACGTTGGCGAACACCGGGCTTGATTCGTGTGCTCGCTTGAGGTGGTAGTTGGGGATGCGCGCGTTCAGGTGGTGGACGTGATGTAACCCGATGTTTCCTGTAAAGAACTGCAGCACGGGCGGCAGGTTCAGGAACGAGCTACCGCGCAGAGCGGCGTCGGCGTAGTTCCACTCGCCGCGCCTTTGCCAGTAGGTGTCCTCGAACTGGTGCTGGACGTAGAACAGCCAGATACCAACCGAGCCTGCGAGCATCGCCGCCGGGGCCCAGACAACTAGGAAGTCCCGCCAGCCAATCAGCCAGCACAGTCCGCTCACGAGCGCGACGATCGCGGCGTCGGTCGCGAGCACGCTCTTGCGCATACGGGGCTTTGCGCTCCGGGCGACGAACCGCGGGCCGATCACCATCGCAATGATCGGGCCAAGCCCGAACATGACCAGGGGGTTGCGGACCAGCCGGTAGCCCAACCGGCCCCGCCGCGAGCGCGCCGCGTACTCCTCGACCGTCAACGTGACGATGTCCCCCACGCCGCGGCGGTCGAGGTCACCGGCGCTGGCGTGATGCACCGCATGGTCGTGGCGCCAGCGCACGAACGGAGAGAGGACCAGCGCTCCCATCGCGGCGCCCACCACTGTGTTGGCGCGGCGAGACGGCAGCAGCGAGCCGTGCGCGCAATCGTGAAAGACGACGAACACGCGCACGAGGAATCCTGCGGCGAGGATCGTCAGAGCAACCGTCAGGGGAAGGGAGACGCCAAGCGTCGCGTAGATCGCGGCAGTCAGTGCCAAGTAAGGAACGGCGGAGGTTGTGATGGCGAACAGGCCGCGGCGCGTACATGGCGTGGCGAAGGGCGCGAGCGTGTCGCGCCACGGCGGCTCGGAAGGTCGGCAGGTCATGGTGCTCCGTGTGGTCATGTCGTAGTGAAATCGACTACCGGTGGCACACGGCACACGCGCCGACGACGGTCGAGGTCAGACAACCTGCGGCCGCCGGTCAGGATACGGCCACACGCGATCGTAAACGCGTCACATAAGTAGTGCATGAGAAGCCTGGGGGACACGCTTCACCCCCATTCCGCTCGACCGGCGCCCGCTTCCCCGCGGTCATGCGGCCCAAACCAGACGAACTTCCAGCCCGTCCGGGCCGCTCGAGCTCGAACCAAACGTGGGTCGTACCTTCGCGAATGCCCCAGCGGCTGGCTTCGGAGTCGACGAGCTTCAGGCCCCAACCTCCGTCCTGGGGCAGGTGGCGTGCTCGGACCGCGCGCTCAAAGCCGGTGCCTTCATCGATGACCTCGACCAGCAGTCGGCTCGCGTCGAGATCCACGCGCATCGTGATCGACCCCTCCCCGTGGACCACTGCGTTGGTCACCAGCTCGCTGATCAGAAGCTTGGCGGTATCCAGCTCGCGGCCCGCGAGCGCCGGCGCGAAGTGCTCGGCAAGCAGCTTCCGGGCGCGGCCGGCTGCCCAGACCCCCCGGGGGAGCTGCACTTCGTAGGGCAGCGCCAGTGCGGGCTTCACGAACCGACCAACGTACTTCGCAAGATTGATAGTCGAGGGGTCGCGCGCTGCGAGCGCGCGACCCCGAGACTGTCCTCCTCGGCCGCGCCGCCCCCGTTAGCGCACGCCCCCTCGGCATTGACCGGGTCCGTGGTCGCGCCGATGGCATGAGGAGATGGGTTGCGGGCCGCGCCTCGTGGCGTCCGCGAAGAAGTTGGGCAGCAACGCCGCCCGCGCTGGTCGGACGCCCACGTCGTTACCGAGGTGGGAACGATCGCTTCCAACACGGCCGGCTGGATCGGCACGGGACCTTTCGCTCGTCGAAACATGACGCGGAGGTCCGCAAGCGGCCGGCCACGAAAGTGACCGACGGACGCGTCCAACCAGCCAACACAGCCTTTCGACCGTCACAACAACAGCCGAATCGCCGCGCCACCATCGTAGCGACTCGGCCCGGCAAGATCAACGCAGGCACTGGCTTACAGATGGGCAGGCGGTGCTACCTTGCTCGGCAGTGGCTCGGTCGTGGCGGCATCATGCCCGCGACGCCGAGTCAGGCACACCATCGACGGATGGCCTCGGGTCCCTGGAGGCCCGAGACAGACCTCGGAGGACCCCTGAAGCCGAACAGCGACCCAGACGCGCCTGCCCTACCGCAGACCCAATTTGGATCCGTTCAGTCGTTGCGCGGCGGGCAGCTGCTCTCCGAAATCTCGACCAGCATCGTCAAGCTGATGCGCGAGCACTACGGTCGCGGCCCCCTCAAAGCCAAGACCTACGCGCTCGACGACATCATCGTCTGCGTCCTCCGCGGCGCCGGCTTCACCGCCTTGGAGCAGACGATCATGGACAGCGGCGACGGCCAGCGTGTGGTCGCGATGCGCGAGAACTTCCAGCAAATGATGGCCGAGCGCTACAAGCTAATGATCGAGCAGCTCACCGACCGCAAAGTGCTGGCATTCCTCTCCCAAGCCCACGTCGAACCCGACCTCACCCTCGAGGTGTTCTTCATCGACAGACCCCTCGACGGCTTCGGGTCAGCCGAGGTCGACCAAACAGGCACACCATCTCGGCGAGACGGTTAGTCCGCCTCGATCGCGCGCCTTCGCCCCGCGCGCCCCTCCCGCAGCCCGACCGCGCCGTCGGCCTCGATGCGGCCCCTCTGAGCTTGACGGCCGTCAAACATCGTCCCCTCTCCTGTAGCGCAGGTGTGCTTCTTCGGCGAGCTTGACCATCTGCCAGTACGCGATGAGGTCACGCTCTGCGTCGGTCGTGTTCGCGAAGAAGCGGCGGCCGATCGTCAACTCGCCCCGATCGGGTCCTGCCGCCTGCTCGGCAATCCACGCGCGGTCGATCCGCTTCTGCGCAATCAAAGCTACAGCCGACTCGAGGTCTGCGCCGGTGCAATCACCGAGTCGCTTGAACACGCCGGCCCCGATCTCGAGCTGCTCCTCTGGATTGACCTCGCCCATCGCCCACGTATCCTGCCGCACTCACGGTCAGAAGCCCGTAACAGAGGGTTTGCATCGGAGCGAACCCGTCCTGCCGCGCTGCAAAGCCGTCTACACCGGTTCGATTCCGGTCGTCGCCTCTAGGGCTTTTCCGAGGGCTTCCGCGACCCTCGGGGCGACGGACCGCTTACGCCCGCCCGCCGCGCAGCACGCCGCGGGAGATGATCAGCCGCTGGATGTCTGAGGTTCCCTCCTCGATCTCCTCGAGCTTGGCGTCTCGCATCCACTTCTCGACCGGATACTCGCGGGAGTAGCCCCATCCCCCGAGCGTCTGGACGGCGGCCCAGGTGCACCACATCGCGGTCTCTGAGGCGTGCAACTTCGCCATCGCCGCCTCCGTCGTGGCCCGCTCGCCGCGATCGAGCATCGTCGCCGCGCGCCAGGTCAGGAGGCGCGCGGCATCGACCCGCAGCGCCATGTCGGCCAAGCGAAAGGCGACCGCCTGGTGTTCGGCGATCGGACGCCCGAACTGCTCCCGCTCCTTGGCGTACTCCACCGCGAAGTCGAGCGCGGCGCGCGCCAATCCTGTCGCCGACGCCGCGAGCGTGACCCGCGAGCGGTCGAACGTTTCCATCAACCCCCTGAATCCGTCGCCCTCGCGTCCGAGCCGCCGGTCCTCGCCGACGAAGACGCCGTCCAGGAACAACTCGGTGTTGGGGATGGCTCGCTGACCCATCTTCCGGATCGGCGGCCCGCACGTGAATCCGTCGTCTCCCTCCTCCACCACGAACGCGGTGACGCCACGGTGGCCGCTGCCCGGCTCAACCGTCGCGAAGATGACGTAGAACCGAGCCACCCCGCCGTTGGACGTCCACGCCTTCTGGCCGCTCAAAACATATCCCCCGTCGACCCGCCGGGCAACGGTCCGGATGGAGGCCGCGTCAGATCCGCTCTGCGGCTCGGTGATGGCGAGGGCGGTGAGCGGCGGCTCGCTGCCGGTCAGCGGCCGGAGCCAGCGCTCCTTCTGCGCCGCGTCGCCGAGCACCATCACGGGCTCCGCGAAGAAACCGTTCGAGGTGATGAGGTTGCCGATGCCGGTGCATCCGTAGGAGAGCTCCTCCTGCACGATGCATCCGCTCAGGCAGTCGGTCATCCCCTCGCCGCCGTACTCCGCGGGAAGCATGAACGAGGTCAGCCCCAAGCCGGCCGCCTTGCGCCACACATCCCACGGCACCTCGACGTCGGCCTCGTCCACCTGGAGCGAGATGGGCCGGATCTCCCGCGCCGCAAAATCGCGGCATACCCGCTGGATCTCCGACTGCTCGCTGGTCAGATCGATCATCGTTGTTAGCGGCTTAAGCCCCCGTAGCCCTCATTGACATCCCTCGGTCGGCGGAATATAACCGCCGTCCCGATCGCGATTTGGGAAGAGGGTTGAGTGGAGGGCATCGTGGTGGGCCCAGATAGCGGCCGCGCGCACGCGGCTGCGACAGCGTTGGAAACCAAGCGGTCCTAGCGAAGATGGACACGGTCATCGACGCCCCTTCGACACCTCTTGCTAACGCGCTCAGCACGTGGCGCTCGCAAGATCCTCCGGGGACGCTTCCCCACCTGGCTCGCGTGCTCGACGCCGATGCCGGCGCGACCGAGTGGGAGGCCGAGATCGAGGTCGAGCTTCTCGCCGTCGATGCCACGAGCTTCCAGGCCATTCGACGCCGAGCGGATGCCGATCCGCAGAAGATGGCGCGAATCATCTCCGAGATCGTCGCCGAGCGCGGGAAGCTCCAGAATCCCTGGACCGGATCAGGTGGCGTGCTCCTGGGGACGGTCCGGAAGGTTGGGCACGCTCATCACGATCCCGATCTTCGCCCCGGGCTTCGGGTGATGCCGCTGGCGTCGCTGATCGCGGTTCCCCTTCGTCTCGACTCGGCCGGTCCCGTCAACCCCGAAAGCCCGCACGTCCCCGTCCGCGGGCGCGCGATCGTGACCGGAAGCATGAGCTGCGTGCAGGTCCCGGATGATCTCCCCACCGGCGTCGCCATCACGGCCTTCGACGTCTACCCCGTCGCCTCGTATGTCAGCGAGATGGCAACCCGTGGCGACCACGTGCTCATCCTGGGCGCGGGCCACGCCGGGCTGCTCGCGTCGGCGGCGGCTCGCGAGGCCGTGGGCGCGGATGGCCTCGTCACGGTGCTCGACCGCTCCGCCGCGGCGCTCGCCCGCGCGCGCAGCGTGGCTCCGGGTGCGGCCCTGATCGAAGCCGACGTGACAAGCCCGGTGGCGGCCGCAAGTGCGGTCTTCGACCAGGGGTTACGGCGCGCCGATCTGACACTTCTGTGCACCACGGCTCCCGGCGCCGAGGGCACCGCGATGGTGACCACGGCCGACCGGGGGGCGATCCTGTTCTTCTCCACGGCCACGAGCTTTGCCGCTGCGGCTCTCGGAGCCGATGCCGCTGGATCGCATGCCCGCCTGGTGATCCCGAACGGACTCACCGACGACCGCGGTGAGCACGCCTTTGAGCTGGTGCGTCGCCATCCGGCGCTTCTCGACGTCCTCGGTTCCGCGGCTTGAGCGTCCGGACTGCCTATGGCGAGCACACGTGGCTCGAGTTGCGCGAGCTCGCGCAGCGTGAGGACGTGGTCGTGGTCATCCCCACGGCCACCCTCGAGGACCACGGCTATCACCTGCCGATCGACACCGACGTGAGGCTGATCGAGGCCATCGCCCGCGGCGGTGTGGAGCAATTCAACGACGACGGCGCGGGGCAGGCCCTCCTCTTCCCCACCGCCGTCCACGGCTACACCCCCCACCACATGGACTTCCCGGGCACGGTCAGCCTGCGCTGGAACGTGTTCGTCGAGTCGCTGCTCGACTGCGGTCGAAGCCTGTGCCGGCACGGCTTTGACCGGATCCTGATCCTCAACGGTCACGGCTCGAACGCTCCCCTCGTGGACATCGCCGCCCGGCTCATCAATCTCGAGCACCGCGACGCCGTCTGCATCGCCTCGACTCTCTACCTGACAACGCCGGAGTCGATCCAGGTGCTCGAGCGCGAGCGGACAAGCGAGCGGGGCGGGATGTCACACGCGTGCGAGCTCGAAACCTCGATGTATCTGGCACTCGAACCCAGCCTCGTGCAGATGGAACGAGCCGTCCGTGAGATCCCGGAGTGGAACGAGAACGTGTGGAACGACTGGCCGGGCGGAGGTCCCCTCTCGTTCTGGCCTCACTGGAGCGGGTTCTCGCAGTCAGGCGTGATGGGCGACCCGACCGTGGCCACCGCCGAAAAGGGGCGGACCTTCCTCACACGAGCTCAGGCCGAGGCGGCGGAATTCATCGCCGAGACCGCACGCCGACCGCGGGCCCCCGGCGGCGACCGCCACGCTATGGACGGAGGGCCGGATGGCCGGCGGTGAGGTGACTCTCGTCGAGCTGACGAAGGGCTTCGACGACGTCGTCGCCGTCGACGCGATCAGCCTTCACGTCGATTCGGGTGAGTTCTTCTCGCTGCTCGGCCCGTCCGGCTGCGGCAAGACGACAACGCTTCGCATGATCGCCGGGTTCGAGCAGCCGACCTCGGGCCAGATCCTGTTGGACGGCACCGACGTGGCCGGAATCCCGCCCTACAAGCGCAACGTCAACACGGTATTTCAGAGCTACGCGCTGTTCCCCCACCTGCGGGTTTTCGACAACGTCGCCTTCGGACTGCGACGCGCGGGAGTCGCCAAGGACGAGATCCGCCGTCGCGTCGCCGACGTCCTGGCGTTGGTGGAGCTGACCGGGCTCGAACGACGCAAGCCCTCGCAGCTCTCAGGGGGCCAGCAGCAGCGGGTCGCGCTGGCTCGCGTACTGGTCCTGCAACCGGCCGTCGTGCTGCTCGACGAACCGCTCGGTGCGCTGGACGCGAAGATTCGCCGCTCGCTGCAGGTCGAGCTCAAGGCGCTCCAGGAGCGTGTCGGGCTCACGTTCATCTACGTCACCCATGACCAGGAAGAGGCGCTGACCATGAGCGACCGGCTGGCGGTGATGAACCGGGGCCGGGTGGAGCAGCTCGGGCCGCCGAAGACGGTCTATGAGGAGCCGCAGACGACATTTGTCGCCGACTTCCTCGGCATCTCCAACCTGCTGCGCGGAAGCGCACTCGGGAGGGACGGCGAGCGCTGCCGGATCCGGGTCGGGGAGTTCGAGCTCCACGCGGGCAGGGGTGATCTCGACGCCGCGGGTGAAACCAAGCTCGTCATCCGCCCCGAACGTGTGCGCCTCGAGCCCAGCACCTCCACCGGGGAAAACCGGATTCCCTCAATGGTCGAGCGGATCGTCTACCGCGGCAGCAACAGCCAGGTGTTCACGCGGCTGCCCAACGGCGATCAGATTCAAGCGTTGATCCAGAACGCAGGCGAGGAGACACAGTTCGCCAGCGGCGATGCAGTGCGGCTGTACCTACCGCCTGATGCGCTGCGCGTTCTGGCCGACACGGGCACGGTGCCGCAGGATGACAACAAGCGGATCGAGGCGGGAGCAGTGGCAGGAACCGGAGTCACCACGTAAGCAGGACAGGAGGATGGCATGAAGGAGATGAACCGCCGTGAACTGATCGCCGCCGGTGCGGCGCTCGGAGGCGCGGCGCTGCTCGCAGGATGCGGATCGAGCGGATCGACTAGCTCAAGCTCGGCGAAGACGACGCCGCTCAGCAAGCGTCCTGATATCAGCAAGGAGCCGGGCCACCTCTCGATCCTCGAGTGGGGCGGATACGAGGCCGGGGGCACCCCGGCTCAGACCTCCGGCATGTGGGCGGGGACGCCCTACACCAAGGAGTTCGGCAAGCACTCGATCACCTACACCTACATCGTCAACGACGATCAGTCGCTCAGCAAGGCGGCCAACGGCGGCCCCTTCGACATCGTGCATCCCTGCAACGAGATGCTCCCCAGCTTCGTCAAGGAAGGCCTCGTGCAGCCATGGGACACCAGCCTGCTCCCGAGCTTCAAGAACCTCAACCCGTTCCTGGTCAAGCGCGGGCAGATCAACGGGCAGCAGTACATGATCCCGTGGGACTGGGGCTACGCGAGCCTGCTCTACCGCTCGGACAAGATCGACCCCGGCGACGCCACCGGCTGGGAGCTGGCTTGGAACCCCAAGTACAAGGGCAAGGTTTCCCTCTGGAACGGGGCGGGGTCGGACATGGAGGTCGCGGCGCTGAAGCTCGGGTACACGAAGCCGGGCGAGATGGACAACATGACGCCCGCGCAGATCGCCAACGCCAAGAACGCGCTCATCCAGCAGAAGCCGCTGAACAAGTTCTACTGGTCAAGCGAGTACCAGCAGATGCAGCCGGCGTTCAAGGCCGGTGACATCTGGATCGCCTACACGTGGCAGGACGCCTATGTCTCGATGAAGGCGGCAAAGCTTCAGGTGAACTACCTGAACCCGAGCCAGGGCAAGCTCAGCTGGTTCTGTGGCTTCGTCCTCGGAAGCCAGACAAAGAACTTCTTCCACGCTCACAAGTACGTGGAGTCGTTCATCAACCACCACGCGTGCGTGCAGATGACGAACCTGTTCTATTACGGGACCGCGGACGCCACCACCAAGGCCGGCGAGATTCAGAATCCCGCGCTGGCCAAGCAGCTGACGATCGGCAACCCGGAAGCTCTGCTCGCCTCCGACGTGCACCTGCAGAGCTACCAGCCCAACCGCTCGCAGTACGAGCTGGCGTGGCAGGAGGTCCTGGCAGCGTGACTTCGAGGAGGGGCGCAGTCGGCGACTGCGCCCCTCGCCACTGTCCGCGATGACCGCCACCACCGTCGAGGCGTTTCCCCGCCGTGCGCGTCGCTGGCCGCTCTGGCTGAGCTCCCGCGCCTTTGCCCGGTTCCTCACCGCGGCCACGCCGTCGCTCTATGTCGTGCTGCTGTTGATCGTGCCGGTGGTGTTGATCGCGCTCTACAGCTTCGGGCTGAAGACGAATCCCGCGGCCGGGAGCGCCACCGGGTTCTCGACCGCCAACTGGTCGGACTTTCTGACCGGCGCGGGCAACCCCTTCCGCGGCCGGTTCTTCACCTCGCTGATCGTCACGCTCGCGGTCTCGTGCATCGCCGTTCTCGGCGCTTACCCCCTGGCGTATTTCCTTGCCTTCGTGGCCCGCCGGCACCGATACACGATCCTGCTCATCATCCTGGCGCCGTTCTTCACGAGCTACCTCCTGCGGGTCGTGGCCTGGGAGGTCATCCTCAATAACGACGGGGTCATCAACTCGCTGCTCTGGACGCTTCACCTCCGCGCCCACGGCCACGCCATCACGTGGCTCATCTACTCCAAGTTCTCCGTCGCCCTCGTTCTCTTCTACGCCTGGGTCCCGTTCGTGGCTCTCCCGATCTTCGTCGTGCTCGACAACCTCGACCGGAGGCTGCTCGACGCCTCCCACGATCTCGGCGCGACGCGGCTCACCACGTTCTTCCGAGTGACCTTGCCCCTGAGCCTGCCCGGAGTGATCGCCGGGTTCGTCTTCGTCCTCATCCCCACGACCGGCGAGTTCATCGCGCCGCTGCTCGTCGGGGGTCCGAGCAGCCAGCTGTTCGGTAACTCGATCCAAGCCTTCTTCAGCGACACGCCGGACTGGAATTACGGCTCGGTGCTCGCCATCACGTTGGTGGTGGTCGTGGTGATCCTGCTCGCCATCTTCGGCCGCTTCATCAACACCGACCTCACCGAGCAGGCGGCCACATGAGCGACGTCGGGCGCACCGGGAAGGGCCTCCTCAGCGGCTACTTCGGGCTGCTCGTGCTGTTCCTCTACGCGCCGCTGGTCGTGCTTCTGGTGTTCGCGTTCAACGACGGCAACATCCCGACCCTGCCGATCAAGAGCTTCTCGACGAAATGGTTCACGGCCGCCTTCGCGGACACGCCGTTGATCCAGGCGCTGATCCGAAGCGCCCTGATCGCCGTCATCAACGGCCTCGCCGCGACGCTGCTCGGCCTGATGGCCGCGGTCAGTCTGGCGCGCAAGCGGCTTCCCCTCCGCGGGGTCGTGATGGCGCTGATCCTCCTGCCCCTGGTCGTTCCCTACATCGTCCTCGCCGTCGGCCTCGTCGTCCTGCTCCACGAACTCGGGATCACGACATCGCTGATCGCGGTGCTGGCCGGTCACGTGGTCATTTCGCTCCCCTACAGCGTGCTCGTGATCCTGCCCCGCCTGCGCACGCTCGACAGCTCGATCGTCGAGGCAGCCGCTGACCTCGGTGCGTCCGAGCTGAAGGCATTCCTGCTCGTAACCGTTCCGCTGCTCGCGCCGGCGATGCTTTCGAGCTTCCTCATCGCCTTCACGGTCAGCTTCGACGAGTTCGCCATCGCGTCGTTCCTGGCCCCGCCGGGAAGCCCTACGTACCCGATCTACCTGTACGCCGGAGCGCGCACGCCGGCGCTGCTCCCCGAGGTCATCGCGATGGGTTCGATCGTGATCACCATCTCGATCCTGGCCATCATCGCGGCCGATTTCGCCCGGCGCTGGGCCGAGCGGCGAGTGGCCGCTCCGGAGGGAGGGTCGATCCTGGGATGAGCCGAGCGGCATCGATGCTCGTGGTGGCCGGGCTCGCGGTCTGCGCGGGCGCCTGTGGCGGCTCAGGCCGCGCCTCCTCAGCGCTGACCGCACCGCCGACGCTCCCGCCCCGAGCGGTCCCGTACCTCCCCAGCAGCTTCCACACCCTGACCGATGCCGCGCTGGCTCGCGAGGCGGGCGCCCCAACCCTCCGGCGGCGGCTGCGTGTGTGGGGGTTCGTGTCGGGATCGGACCGCTACTTCCAGGGCGAGTCGCGCCAGCTCCAGGTTGTCGACTCACGGGCGCTGCGCTTCCGCACCGCCTCCGGAGCCAGTGACTTCGTCAGCTTCGTTCGCCGGCACGCCTCGACCTATCTCGGCGCCTATCCGGGTCTGCGCGCCTTCAGCTCACGCGGGCGCACCGGCATCCTCGCCACCGCTCAGCCCTGCACGTGTCATCTCGCCAATCCGGCCTTCCTGGGCGTCGTGGCGCGCGGCGCGACGGTTACCTGGCTTGAGATCAACGGCCCGGGGGCGACCGCCCGCCGTCTGCGTCAGCTCATCGCTGCGGCGCCGTAGCCAGCTCCCGCTGGACGACCTCGGCGAGCCTCGTCCCCACCCGCTCCATCAGCTGCTCGTCGCCGGTGGTGACGCGGACATAGCCCGGCAGGCCGAGCTCGGAGCCCGGACGCAGCAACAACCCCTCGCGTGCCAGGGCCTCGCAGACCCGCTCGTCGTCCACCCCGAGCTCGAGCAGGACGAAGTTCGCGTCCGATCTGACGGCAACGATCCCCGCCGCTTCCGCCCCCGCGACCAACCGGTCCCGGGCCCGTCGCGTCTGGTCCCGGCGCACGTCCAGCAGCTCCACTCGCCGGAGGCTGGCGAGCCCCGCCGCCAGCGCGGCGCGGTTCACGTTGAAGGGCTCGTGGACCGCGTTGAGGTAAGGCGCGAGCGACTCGCCGACCAGGGCGTAGCCCAGCCTCAGGCCCGCCAGGCCGAAGATCTTCGAGAAGGTGCGCAGGATGACGATCGGGCGTCCGGCGCTGATCTCGGAGACCCGGTCGATCCGCAGCTCGGGCTCGATGTAATCGCCGTAGGCCTCGTCCACAACGATCACGCACCTCGGAGGCATCGCCGCGAGGAACGCCTCCCAGTCTCCGGCATCCAGGCGGCGGCCGGTCGGGTTGTTCGGGTCGCACACCCACGCGAGCTTCGCGCCGTGCTCGCGCGCCGCCTCGGCCACCGCCCCCAGATCGATGGCCAGCGAGTCGTCGCACGGCACTCGGTGAACGACCGCGCCCCCCACACGGCATGCCTGCGCATACAGGCCGTAGGTGGGAGCCGGGATCACGACAGAATCGCCGCGCTCGACGAATGCGCTCACGAGGGCCAGCGTCAGCGCCTGGATCCCGTGCCCGGGAATCACCTGCCCAGGGTCGGCGCCGGCCCAGGCGGCAACGGCACGACGAAATCCCTCGTAGGAGTCCTCGGGATAGCTCCACGCCGCATCGAGCGCGGCCGCCACCTCATCCAGAACCCCCGGCAGCGGCCCGAAGAGGTTCTCGTTCCAGTTCAGGCGAACCACCTCCGTGAGCCCGAAGCGCGCCATCGTCTCGTCGCCGCTGACCCCTGGCCGGTAGGCCCCGACGTCGATCACGCTGGGCCGCAGAAGCTCTCGCCACGCTGTCACGGCGTCGGTTCGGCGGCGATGAGCCTGCCCTTGACGATCACCATCGCCGGTCCCGGCACGGAGAACGCCCAGCCCAGGTTCTCCTCCAATGACTCCGGCGCGCCGGACCGGACGGGCATCCCGAAAGCTTCGGCGAGACCGGTGAAGTCCGGCTGCACGAGGTCGACCGCGGTCGTTTCGCCGTAGGCGCTCCGCTGGTACTCACGCAGGATCCCGTAGCCGCCGTCGTCGATCACGAGCAGCTTGGCCGACACGTCGTGCTGACGGGCGCTCGCCAGCTCGCCGAGCGCATAGTGCAGGCCGCCGTCGCCGACGACAGCCAGCGTCGGTCGCTCGGGATGGGCGATGCTCGCGCCGATCGCCGCCGGCCATGCGTAGCCGAGCGTCCCCGAGCCAAGCGGGTAGAGGAACTGCTGGTCGCCGACCAGTCGCAGGTGCGGCGCCGCCCAGTAGCTCAGGATCGTCATATCCCAGGCGGTTATGGCGGTCGGGGGGAGCGAGCGCTCGATCGCAGCCAGCATCTCCAGCTCGGTGTCGCGGTCCTGAGCCTCGAGCCCGGCGCGAATGCGTGCCCGCGCCTCCGCGACCCGGGCGCGCGCGTCGCCCGGCCGGCGGGCGTCGATGAGCTCGGCCAGTGCGGCCAGCGTCGCCTTGGCGTCTCCCACGAGGGCAAGCGCGGGGTACGTCGCGCCGATCCGCTCCGCCGCCGCGTCGAGGTGGATGAGCTGACCGGAGGGACGCAGCTCGTACTGAGCCGTGGTTTCGGCGCCGAGCTCGGTTCCGACGCAGAGCAGCACATCTGCCGAACTGAGCAGCTCCTGGAACGCCGCCTCGTCGCAGCCGCATCCGACGGCGAGTGGATGGTCGTCGGGCAGCGCGCCCTTGCCCATGTAGGTCGTCGCCACGGGCGCGTCCAGTCGCTCCGCCACGTCGCGTAGCTCCGCTCGGGCTTCGGAACGAACGACCCCTCCCCCGGCCCAGATCACCGGCCGCTGCGCGCCTGAGAGCAGCTCCGCCGCTGTCTCGAGGGCATCGCGGCGCGCCACCGGGCGCGGCGACTCGATCGCCCCGGGACGGGCGCCCGGGTGAACCGTCTCGCTTCGCAGCACGTCGAAGGGAATCTCGAGATATACCGGTCCGCTTGGCGGAGTCAGCGCCACCCGCCACGCCTCGACCAGCAGGTCGCTGATCGCATCGACGCTCTCGGCTCGAGCTGCGTGCTTGACCAAGGGGGCGAACACCGCCCGCTGGTCTTCCAGCTCGTGCAGGTAACCCCGGCCGCGGCCGATCAGATCCCTTGGAATCTGGCTTGAGATCGCGAGCACCGGAACGTGGGCGCTGGCTGCCTCCATCAGCGCCGTCAGCGAGTTGAGCGCTCCGGGCCCCGTGGACAGGAGCAGGGGGGCTGGCCGCGACGTGCTCCTCGCGTGTCCGTCGGCGGCGAAGCCGGCGGCGAGCTCGGTCCGCGTCACAACAGCTCGCACCTGGCTTGCCCGTAGCGCGTCCCACATGGCCAGCGCGTGGACGCCGGGCACCCCGAACGCCGCCTCGGCACCCAGCGCCTCGAGCGTGTCGATCACCTCGTGACCGCCGTGACGAACGGCAGTTGACTCGACCCCAATCACTGCGGCGCGACGGTAACTGAATTCGGCGGCTAGCGGTAGAGACGGATCTGCCCGACGGTCTGCGGGACGAGACTCCCTGAGAGGTCCGAGCCGAAGTCCACGAGATAGAGATCGGCGCGACCGTGCTTTCCCAGGTCGCCCGCTGAGGCGGCCGGCACGTCGAAGACGACCTGGCAGGTCCGGCTCTCGCCCGGCGCCAGCGACGCCTTCCCGCTCAGGCACGATTTCGAGTCAGCGCGACTTTCCACGGCCGTGTCCTCCTTGTAGACGGTCCCGTCGAGAATCAGGCCCGCCTGTTGGGTGCCGCTCTTGTCGAACGTCTGCGTGAGCTCCAGGCGGTTGGTGATCGTGACCGAGACGAGCACGAATCTGCCCTGGGCCGACGCGGCCTGCGCCCCGGTGAGCGAGGTTGCCGTCTGGAGACCGCTCAGCGTCGCGGTCAGGGTCCGCAGCTTCAAGGGGTGGTTCTCGTCCACGATCACGTAGGTGATCCCCCCGTGGGTGCATGTCCCCTCGCGCATCTGCGTCGGGTTGATGCCGAGCGTGTTGCAGTCCTTCGGCGAGCTCGAGGCGGTCGTTGGCGTCGTTGCCGGGGTGGGCGCGCTGGCCGCCTTCTGGGACGCGCTGTTGCTGTTGCTCCCGCACGCGGCGGTGAGCAACGCGGCGATCGCTACGACGACGAGGCACCGGCGTCGCAAGGCTTCCTCCCTGATCGTTTCCCGCATTGTGCCCCCGTCCGCTGGCGACGGTGTCACCGGCGCGAGGCGCCGTTGGGGAGCGCCGCCGAGGGACTGGACTTGGTCGCCGCCGGAAT